>ERZ773207.15-NODE-15-length-60608-cov-5.504946_pt1 | contig 60608 bp, 53 predicted proteins | sample MGYA00580997_ERZ773207 | MGnify/ENA primary metagenome ERZ773207 (study PRJEB29015, sample SAMEA2738170) | human oral metagenome | biome: human oral; feature: human-associated habitat; material: saliva | place: China | collected 2239 ... | reverse complement strand
AATGATATAATATTTAGAATTATTATAGATTGAAATAACTGAATAACTAGCCACAGTGAGGAGATGTATTGGTTTTAATATACATATGATGAGATAGGGGACATTATGACACTGTTAGAATTATCTAATATATCTTATATTGTAAAAGACAAATCTATTATCCAAGACGTATCACTATCAGTAAATCAAGGCGATTACATTACTATTGTAGGCCCTTCTGGAAGTGGTAAAAGTACACTTTTAAAATTATGTAGTGATCTGATTAGTCCCACTTCGGGGATTATTACTTATAAGGGGCGAGATTTAGCAACTATAGACCCTGAAAGCTATCGTAAAGAGGTGGGCTACTGCTTTCAAAGACCGTATTTGTTTGCGAAAACAGTACGTCGCAATATTCTATTTCCTTACGATATTCGCGGTTTAGAGCCGGATATGAATCGTATAGAATATCTCTTTGACCTATTACATATGCCTCTAAATTATATGGAGCGCCGTAATGATGAGTTATCTGGCGGTGAAATGCAACGAATATGCCTTATTCGGAGCCTTATTTTTGAGCCTAATGTATTACTTTTGGATGAGGTTACATCTGCCTTAGATGCGACAAATACATCGATTGTAGAAAATGTTATTGATGAGCTTCATAAAAAGGGAATCACGGTCATCTCCATTACTCATAATGAAGAGCAAAGCTTGCGTACTGCTAATCGCCGTATTACTATCGTAGATGGTCATTTAGCAAAAGAGGAGGTATTGCGATGAGTCAGTTTCACAGTATTTCTACTATGTCCTTGTGCCTTGCATCCGTACTAGTTATTATCAGTATGTTAATGTCCTATCGGCAGGAGTTGAAGTTAGAGAAAGAGATTTTTATAAGTGCTTTGCGGGCTACAATACAGTTATTTGTCATAGGTTTTATTTTAGCTTATATTTTTAGTACCGAAAGCCCTATATTTATAATTGGGCTGTTAGGCTTTATGGCTATCAATGCCGCCTATAATGCTTCTAGGCGTGGAAAAGGAATTCCTTATGCTTTATGGATTTCTTGGTTTGCTATAACCGTAGGCGCAAGTATTACTTTAATAATTCTGCTTTTAACGGGCGTGCTTAACTTTACTGCTTATCAAATGATTCCTGTTGGTGGTATGGTCATTAGTGGTGCTATGGTAGCGATAGGGCTTTGTTATCGCCAAATGCTATCAAATTTTGAATTGCGTCAACAAGAGGTAGAGATTAAACTCGCGTTAGGCAGTACACCTAAGCAAGCGTCAAAAGCTATCGTACGAGATGTTATAAAGACTGGATTGCAGCCAACTGTGGATAGTGCTAAGACCTTAGGCATTGTATCTCTGCCCGGGATGATGACAGGCCTTATATTGGCTGGTATGCCACCACTTGAAGCGGTAAAATATCAAATGATCGTTACATTTATGAGTTTATCTACTATTTCTATCGCCTGTTTTATCACATGTCAATTAGCGTATAGAACATTTTTTAATAATAGAAATCAATTAAATAGGTGAGCTTTTGTAATTTAAATATATTTATACATAAAATGTAGAAATATACATTTTAGTCATATTCGATATAGATAATCGATATAGATTAGAAACTCCCGTAATATAAAGGTTGTCCTTCCTCGTAGGGGGAGATAATCTTTTATTGTGTATTAAATTCCTGTGTTTTTTAGTAGGAATAGTGGTATACTTAGTACAGTATCAGTGAAATGCCAGGATACTGGTTGTCATATACTTTCATAAACCTAAAGAGGGGTGGCATTGCCACTAGAAAGAATTGAGGTAAGTACTATGTATGATGTAAAATCTCCAAAGGCGGAGGAGTTTATTTCCCATCAGGAAATCCTTGATACTCTTGCTTATGCAGAGGAAAATAAGGAAAATCGGGAGTTGTTAGATGCTATTTTAGCAAAAGCAGCTACATTTAAGGGGTTAAACCACAGAGAGGCAGCAGTTCTCTTAGAATGTCCGTTACCTGAATATAAGGAAAAGCTTTTTGCTTTAGCAAAAGAAATCAAGAAAGCCATATACGGTGATCGTATCGTATTATTTGCACCATTATATTTATCTAACTATTGTATCAATGGCTGCGTGTACTGCCCGTACCACTCTAAAAACCGCGATATTAAACGTAAAAAACTGACGCAAGAACAAATTAGAGAAGAGGTTATTGCCTTAGAAGCGATGGGCCATAAGCGTATCGTAATTGAGTCTGGTGAAGATCCTCTTAATAATCCTCTTGAGTATATTTTGGAATCCATTAAGACTATTTATAGTATCAAAAATAAAAATGGTGAAATCCGTCGTGTAAACGTAAATATTGCAGCTTGTTCCGTTGAGGATTACAAGAAATTACATGAAGCTGGTATTGGTACGTATACATTGTTCCAAGAAACGTACAATAAAGAAAACTATGAAGCCTTACATCCAACAGGCCCTAAGAGCGACTACGCCTACCATACAGAGGCGATGGACCGCGCTATGCAAGGTGGTATTGATGATGTCGGTATCGGTGTTCTTTACGGCTTAGAACATTATAAATATGATTTTGTAGGTTTGTTGATGCATGCAGAGCATTTAGAAGCAGTATTTGGCGTAGGTCCACATACTATTTCTGTACCTCGTATTTGTCCAGCTGATGATATTGATGTAGATGATTTCAGTAATGCAGTACCTGACGATGTATTTGAAAAAATTGTTGCTCTCATTCGTGTATCCACACCGTATACAGGTATGATTATGTCCACACGTGAAACTCAAGAAATGCGTGAACGCGGATTGGCTCTTGGTATCTCCCAAATCAGCGGCGGCTCTCGTACTAGCGTAGGTGGTTACAAAGAAGAAGAGAAACCAGAAGATAATTCTGCTCAATTTGATCGTAGTGATACGCGTACATTAGATGAAATCGTAGATTGGTTATTAGACCTTGGTTATGTACCGAGCTTCTGTACTGCATGTTATCGTGCAGGTAGAACAGGGGACCGTTTCATGGCCCTTGCTAAATCCGGTCAAATTCACAACTGTTGCCAACCAAATGCGTTGATGACATTAAACGAATACATCATGGACTACGGTGATGAGAAGACTAAAACTCATGGTGCGAAGGTTATCGAACAACAGTTAGAAAATATTAAAAATGATTTAGTTAAAGAAAAAGCTAAAGCTTATATTGCACAGATGAAAGACGGCGAACGAGACTTCCGGTTCTAGGTAATTCACTGATATAGAACCTCCTATTGATAATGGGAGGTTCTTTTTTGTTGAGAAAATGTCAAAAGTTAAATGAGAATAAAGCATATAAAATGCTTTATTTTATTCGTTTTTTAGGGTATAATAAATAAAAATGATAATGATAATACGTTAAATTCTAGAATAATATTGATTATAAACTACTGAGGGATATGATGATTAAGAAAAAACGTTGGCGCCTCTGTGAAGGTGACCGAGAGAAAGAAAATATCTTAATCCGTGAACTTGGTGTGAACCCTATTGTGGCTAAATTAATGGTGAACCGTCACATTGATGTTGACGAAGGTCGTCAGTTTTTACAAGGAACTTTGTCAGATTTGTTAGACCCATTCACGTTAAAGGATATGGACGTGGCTGTTTCGCTAGTTCAGGAGACAATTGAAAGTCACAAACCGATCGTCATTTACGGCGATTATGATGTGGATGGTATTACGGCAACATCTGTACTCTATCGATTTTTAAAGAAATTAGGTGCCGATGTTACCTATTACATACCAGAACGTCAAAGCGAAGGGTATGGTCTCAATTTAGAGGCCTTAGAGCACCTTATAGAACGGGGAACAGCTTTAGTGATTACCGTAGACTGCGGTATTAGTTCTTATGATATTGTGGAGGCTGTACGAGATCGTATCGATATGATTATTACAGATCATCATACGGCACCGGATATGATTCCACGGGCTAAGGCTGTTATTAATCACAAGCAAAAGGATTGTCCATATAAGGATAAAAACTTATCTGGCGTAGGTGTGGCTTTTAAATTATGCCAAGCATTGTGGCTTACAAAGTATGGTGAATGGTATTTAGATGATCTAGATATCGTTGCTTTAGGTACTGTGGCAGACGTAGTGCCTTTGGTGGGTGAGAACCGCATCATCGTAAAAGCAGGCCTGGAGAAGATGAATTGTGAGCCTAATTTAGGCATTAAAAAACTCATTGATGTAGCGGGCCTACATGAGCGAACTATAACATCTGGACATATTGGTTTCACCTTAGCACCTCGCCTTAACGCAGCTGGTCGTGTAACGCATGCTACGCGTGCTGTTGAACTACTGGTGACCGATGACGGAGATATAGCAGAGGCAATTGCTGAGGAATTGAACGAAACCAATCGTGAGCGACAAGAATTAGAGCGCAACATTCACGAATTGGCTCGTATTGATGTGGCTAATCAAGGCCATAAAGCTGACTATGTAACCGTTGTAGCTGGTGAAGAGTGGCATCCTGGTGTCATCGGTATCGTCGCCTCTCGTCTCGTAGAGGAATTTTATAAACCGACCTTAGTTATCAGCATTCATGATGGTGTTGGTAAAGGCTCTTGCCGTAGTATCGACGGTTTTAATATGTATGACGCGTTAAAGTCTTGTGAAGACCTTTTGCTACAGTTTGGTGGTCATTCTGCTGCAGCAGGCTTTAGCATTGACGCAAATCGCATTGATGAATTGCGAGAGCGTTTAACTGAGTATTGCAAAAAGATTGTTAGTGCCGACGAATATATTCCTGTAGTGGCCATTGATGCGGAACTACCTGTTGATGATATCGATGTTGATATTATTGACCGCGTATCAGCCCTTGAACCTTATGGGATGGCTAATAGCACACCAGTTTTTGCCGTAATGGAAGCTACAGTACAAGATATTATGCTCATGGGGCAGTTAAAAAATCATTGTAAGGTGATTTTTGCTACCTCGAATGGAACATTAGATGCTATCGCTTGGAATCGTCCAGATTTATTTAAATCTATATTTGTCGGTTCTGTTGTGAAAGTAGCCTTCTCCCTGCAAAAGAATGAATGGCAAGGTATGGTTTCTCCACAACTCATGATTCAAGCGATTGAACCAGTAAATGAAGAGCCTATAAAGCTGACTGCAGAAGGACTTAGACAGATGTATGTCATTGTAAAACAGTCCATGCGTAGTCACAGTCAATCGCTTTATAATGTAGAACAAGATATATTGCGCCGCAAGCCGGCAGATCAAAATAATCGCAGTGCTCTTGCATCTATTGATGTCTTTAAAGAGTTGGGCATTGTTGAAGAATATACAAGTGATGATGGTCAATTAATGCTTAGATGGAATGCCATTGAAGGAAAATTAGATCTTGTCACATCCGTAACATTCCTTACTTATAGTGTATAGGAGGTGACACCATGACAACTGTAAATGAAGAAGGCAAAGCTTTGGTTGAACAAAGCACATTTGATAAAGAGAAAGCCTTAGCTGAATTTATGGAGTATATCCATACGTATTTAACAGATGATGAGTGTAACCAAGTATTAAAGGCTTTTGAGCTAGCTGACAAGGCTCACGAAGGTCAGTTTAGAGCTTCTGGTGAACCCTATATCATGCATCCACTAGCTGTAGCTGATATTTTGGCACACTTACAAATTGACCACATTACACTCATGGCAGCGCTTATGCATGATGTGGTTGAAGATACATCCTATTCGAAGGAAGACTTGGAGGAAATGTTTGGCTCTGAAGTAGCATTCCTCGTTGATGGTGTAACAAAATTAAACCAATTCCAATATGAAACAAAAGAAGATCGCCAAATGGAAAATTATCGGAAGATGATTTTAGCGATGGCAAAGGACGTGCGCGTCGTTGTTATCAAATTGGGTGACCGTTTACATAATATGCGTACCTTAAAGCATATGCGCAGCGATAAACAAAAACGCATTGCTAAGGAGACGCTAGAAATCTTTGCTCCCCTTGCACATCGCCTCGGTATTTTCAATGTGAAATGGGAGTTAGAGGATTTATCCTTCCGCTATTTAGAACCGGAAAAATATTATGATCTTGTAGATCAAATGAAACAAAAACGCCAAGTCCGTGAAGACATTGTAAATGATACGATGAGTCAACTCACTAAGGCTTTAGGCGAAGCCAATATTAAGGCAGATATCAAAGGCCGTCCTAAACACTTCTACAGTATTTACAAGAAGATGAAAAAGGACAATCGCGATTTGTCACAAATCTATGATTTGCTTGCGGTTCGTGTAATCGTTGATAGTATTCCTGATTGTTATGCGGTACTCGGCATTGCGCATAGCTTGTGGAAACCATTGCCATATCGATTTAAAGATTATATTTCCATGCCGAAATCCAATATGTATCAATCCTTGCATACTACTGTTATCGGCACCATGGGGCAACCTGTAGAAATTCAAATTCGTACCTGGGAAATGCATCGTGTATCTGAATACGGTGTTGCTGCTCACTGGCGCTATAAAGAAGGTAATAAAAATGGCGATAAAGAGTTCGACCAAAAGGTTGCTTGGTTGCGCCAAGTTCTAGAATGGCAAGATACAAGTAATCCAACAGAGCTCGTTAATGCTTTGAAATTAGACGTATTCTCCGGTGAAGTATTCGTATTTACACCGAAGGGGGACGTAGTTAAGCTGCCGATTGGCTCTGTACCATTAGACTTTGCCTATCGTGTTCATACCGATGTAGGACATCGCTGTGTAGGTGCTAAGGTAAACGGCAAAATTGTACCGCTCGATTACACCTTACAAAATGGTGATATCGTCGATATTATTACATCTAAAACGAGTAAACCATGCCTTGATTGGCTTAACATTGTAGGCTCCTCTGAAAGTAAGAGCAAAATACGCAACTGGTTCAAGCGCGAAAATAAAGCTGAAAATATTGAAAAAGGCTTAGAGGCTCTTGAAAAAGAAGCGAAACGATTAAATTATACGTGGAAAGAGTTGATTGCAGATAATCGACTCCAACAAGTAACTAAACAACTGAAAGCCGGTACTGAAGAGGAAATGTTTGCCGCTTGTGGCTATGGCGGCATTCCTGTAAGTACAGTTCTCTTGCGTTTAATTGAACTCTATAAAAAATCTAAAGAGGCAGAAGAGTCTAAACGCAGTACTGAACAAATTATTGAGAAATTAAAATCTCAAGGCCAAAAGAAAACCAAAAATGGTACTGGCGTCCTTGTAAAAGGTGAGGCCGGTGTTATGGTTCGTATGGCGAAATGCTGTAGTCCAGTACCTGGTGATGATATCATTGGTTACATTACTCGTGGTCGTGGGGTATCTGTCCATCGTTCCGATTGTACGAGCCTAGGCCATACGCCTGAAGATTTAGAGCGCATGATTGAGGTCTCTTGGGATGGTTCCTCTGGCGAATCGTTCCACGTAGGTATTGATATTCAAGCGTACGATCGAAATGGTTTGCTCATGGAGGTTATGGCTGTACTTTCAGAATTGAAAATTACCATTACTAACATCAATGCCAAGGTTCAAGAGGATACTAAAAATGTAAGTATCAATGTTACTGTTGATATTCGTGACATTTCACAATTAGATTTTGTAATGACTAAGTTGCGTCGTATCCGTGAAGTGTATACGGTACAACGTAGTTAAGGAGGGGCTTAATGAGCGAACAACAATTAGTGCTTATGCGCATGCCTTTAGGTCCACTAGGAACAAATTGCTATGTCATAGGCGATAAAGCGGTTGGTGAGGCTTTCATCATCGACCCTGCCACACCGGAAGTATTAGATGCGCTAAAGAAACATGACTTGAAGCCAAAAGCTGTTTTGCTTACCCATGGTCATGGAGACCATATCGGAGGCGTTCAAGACATTGTAAATGCTCATCAAGTGCCTGTATATGTGCATAAGGGTGATGTGCCGTATTTATCTGATCCTGAGCTTAATCTCAGTGCCTATAGTAATCCAACGCCAATTACAGTGAAGGCCGATATCATCGAGGTACATCAAGGTGACCATATTACCTGTGGTGATATTGACCTAGAAGTCTTAGAAACACCAGGGCATACGCCAGGTGGTGTGTGCTATTACATGGAAGGTCTTGTGTTTGTAGGGGATACTCTCTTTAGAGATTCCGTAGGACGTACAGATTTTCCAAACGGCTCTTATGAGACGTTGATGGAATCCATCAAAACTCAGCTTTATAAATTACCTGATAATACAATGGTGTATCCTGGTCATGGACCAGAAACAAATATCGGGTATGAAAAGCAATACAACCCATTTGTTGGGCAGAAGGTTTGAATGAAGTTTTAATACATAGTAAAGGGGATAATTATTATGAACACAACATTAGAAAAATTAAAAGAACGCATTAAAGACAAAAAATACAAATTAACGACGCAACGTCAAACAATTTTACAAGCATTCATCGATGCTGATGAAAACCATTTGAGTGCTGAAGACGTGTACGTGCTTGTTAAAGAAGTAGCTCCTGATATCGGTTTGGCTACGATTTATAGAACACTTGATCTCTTCACAGAGCTTGATTTGTTAAAACGTCTTGATTTTGGCGATGGTCGTAATCGTTACGAATTGAATGACGAAGAGTTCGCTCATTTCCATCATCATTTGATTTGCGTGAAATGTGGCAAAGTATCTGAGTTCGAAGATGATATGCTTGAAACCTTAGAGTCTATTATCGCTAAGAAGTTAAACTTCCGTACTATTGACCATCAATTGAAAGTATATGGTTACTGTAGCGACTGCCAAAATCATATGAGTGAAGCAGAGCTTGAAAAATTAGAGCGCATGGCTCATCACCATGGTTAATACTTATCTATATACGGGGCCATTACCACTTGGCTCCGTAGTAGCTCATAACTGTGGTGCAGCTGGACTCTTTTCTGACAAGGTAGATCCAGATGTAATTCTTGAAGCTTGTGAAGTAGATGGGAATTATACACTAACTGTTACTATTGGCGATACAATTCAGACTTTTGATGGGCCTGTTTCCTCTATGGGGCGACGTCAGATAGGTCAAGCTTTACTGCGCTACTTGCGTGAATATCAAGGTTTACCCGCTGAGGCGCCTTGGGGAACTATGGTAGGCGTACGCCCTACAAAGCTACTACATAAATATATAGATACATATGGCTCTGTCCACGCAGCAACTCGTCACATTAGGGACGAGTTTTCTGTGTCTATGGAAAAGCTTGCTACGCTGGGCTCTATCGGTGAGTATCAACGGCCGTTTTTAGCTGATGCAGATGATAAAAAGGTAAGTCTCTATTGTGGCATTCCTTTCTGTGATACGCGCTGTGTTTATTGCTCTTTTCCGTATGGCCTTTATCAGGATTACAATGGTAAAAGCCAATTTTTAACTGCCTTAGGCAAGGACATAGAGGATATGAAAGCTATTGTTGAATCCTATGGCTTAACGGTAGATACCCTCTATATGGGCGGTGGTACACCGACGGTGTTAGGAGATGAAGACTTTCACCAAGTCCTACAACAGTTGTCCCTGCTTGTTCCAGCAGATCATGAATTTACCGTAGAGGCGGGGCGTCCAGATTCTGTTAATCCTGTAAAACTACGATCTATGTTAGAACTAGGTGTAAATCGTATCAGCATTAATCCGCAAACCATGCAAGATGATATATTGCGGCGCATTGGTCGCGGACATAGTGCACGTGATATTGATGAACTATTACAATATGTAAAAGGGCATACACCATTTGCAGTAAATATGGATTTTATTGCAGGCTTACCGCATCAAACGATGCAAAACATGATAGAGAATATGGATTATGTATGTCAAAATCTGCCGGAAAATGTTACAATTCATACGTTAGCATTAAAACGTGGTAGCCCGTTGTACGATTTAAATATGCAAGATGATATTCCAGAGGAACATCTCGTAGCAGAAATGGTACAATATGGTAAAGAGCGTCTTGAAGCGGCTGGTTATGTGCCATATTATCTATATCGCCAACAATATATGAGAGGGCAGTTAGAAAATATTGGCTACACCTTGCCAGGTAAAGCATGCGAATACAATATTCAGATCATGGAAGAACGGCAAAGTATTCTATCCATGGGGCCTGGTAGTTCATCTAAGTGGATGCGCGCCCCTGAATATCGGCAATTGAAACAGCATATGCCAAAGGATGTAGATGTTTACCACGCAACGATAGATGCACTATTAGAGAAACGACATAGAATTTGTGAAAAATTTTGGGAGGTTGTGTAATGGCTATTAGAAAACCAAGAGGTACACAAGACTTTTTGCCAGAACAGATGATAAATTGGCACTATATTGAACAACGTATGCGCGAGATTTGTAAAGTTTACGGGTTCAATGAAATTCGCACACCTGCCTTTGAAGATACTAAATTATTCTTGCGCGGCATCGGTGAAACTACAGATGTAGTACAAAAAGAGATGTACACCTTTACTACAGGTGATGAAGGTGGTTCTAGCTTCACATTGCGCCCTGAAAATACAGCATCCGCTGTGCGCGCATACTTAGAAAATAAAGTATATGGCAAAGAAGGCCTTACAAAATGGTATTATATGGGGCCTATGTTCCGACATGATAAACCACAAGCAGGCCGCTACCGTCAATTCCACCAATTTGGTGCAGAGGTACTAGGTTCTCAATCTCCAGTGGTAGATAGCGAAGTTATCTGCATGGTCGTACAATTGCTAAAAGACTTTGGCCTTAAAGATCTTAACGTAGAGGTGAACTCTGTAGGTTGTCCAACATGCCGACCTGTATACCGTGAAAAACTGATTGCTTTCTTTGAACCTAAAAAAGAACAATTATGCAGCGATTGCCAAGAGCGTTTATACAAAAATCCATTGCGCATCTTGGATTGCAAAAATGATACATGCAAATCTTTGTCCGTAGGTGCTCCTGAAATTCACGAACATTTATGTGGCGAGTGTCATGATCATTTCGAAGAATTGAAAACCTATTTATCTGCTGCTAATGTGCAATATACATTAAACCCTCGTCTCGTCCGCGGTCTTGATTATTACACTAAAACAGCTTTCGAAGTTCAATACACTCCATTAGGCGCACAAAGTGCCGTAGCCGGTGGTGGCCGTTACGATGGCCTTGTAGAGGAACTCGATGGTCCTCATACGCCAGCGATTGGTTTTGCTATGGGCATGGAGCGTTTATTATTAGCCCTTGAAAAACAAAACTTATTGCCTGAACCAACTGTAGAGCCATCTGCGTTCGTAGTAGCCCTAGGTGATGCAGCTAAGGTAGAGGCTTTCAAAATCTGCCAAGCATTACATGATGCATATGTAACCGTTGAAATGGACGGACAGGGTAAGAGTATGAAGGCACAATTAAAATATGCTAACAAAATTAATGCAAAATATGTTATCATATTGGGTGATGATGAATTGGCTCGTGGAGAAGCCATTATCCGATTCATGGATACTAGTGAACAAGAGACTGTATCTCTCGATGCAGTGTCTGAGCGTATAACTTCTTTGGTGAAAGGATGACAATTAGAATGGAAACAATGCAAGGCTTACACCGTACGCACGGTTGTGGCACCATCTCTGAACAAGAGGTAGGTAAAGAGGTCGTATTATGTGGTTGGGTTGAACGCCGTCGTGACCATGGTGGTTTGATTTTCTTGGACTTACGCGATCGTTCTGGCGTAGTACAAATAGTAGCGTCCCCAGATCATAACGTAGAATCTTTCCACAAAGCAGAGGATGTTCGTAATGAATATGTTCTTTGCGTGCGTGGTACTATTACAAAACGTGATGATTCTGCGATTAATCCAAACCTTCCTACAGGTGCATACGAAATGTTCTGTGAAGAGTTGCGCGTATTGAACTCCGCTAAAACTCCTCCATTCTATATCCAAGATGATATCGATGTAGATGAAAATATTCGTTTGAAATACCGTTACCTTGATTTGCGTCGCCCAGAAATGCAACGCAACTTGATTTTACGTCACAAAGTAACAAAAGCTATGCGCGACTTCTTCGATAGCCGCGACTTCTTGGAAATTGAAACTCCAATGCTTACTAAATCTACACCAGAAGGTGCTCGTGACTATCTAGTTCCTTCCCGTGTAAATGCTGGTACATTCTACGCATTGCCTCAATCTCCACAAATTTTCAAACAAATCTTGATGGTTGCTGGTTATGAAAAATATTTCCAAATCGCTCGTTGCTTCCGCGATGAAGATTTGCGCGCAGACCGTCAACCTGAGTTCACTCAGCTCGACTTGGAAATGTCCTTCGTAGACGAAGAGGACATCTACTCCATGCTTGAAGAAATGGTTGCTCATGTATTCAAAACTGCATTGGGCAAAGAAATCACATTGCCAATGCCTCGTATTACATGGGATGAAGCAATGGATAAATACGGTTCTGATAAACCAGACCTTCGCTTTGACATGGCCTTTACTGATGTAACTGATCTTGTAAAAGACACAGAATTCAAAGTATTCCGCTCTGTAATCGACAATGGCGGCGTAGTTAAAGGTATCGTAGTACCTGGCGACGCTGGCATCCCTCGCCGTGAACTTGATGACCTCGTTGAATATGTAAACCGTTATGGTGCAAAAGGCCTTGCATGGGCTTGCTTCAACGAAGATGGTTCCATCAAGTCTCAAATCATGAAGTTCTTAGGTGAAGATACAATCCGCAATATCGGTGAAAAAATGGGCGCTAAAGGTGGCGACCTTGTATTGATGATTGCTGATAAACCTGCTACTGTGGCACGTGCATTAGGTGAATTGCGTCTTGAAATGGCACGCCGCATGAACATGATTGACCCTGATAAATTGGCATTCACATGGGTAACTGATTTCCCTATGTTCGAATATAACGAAGACGAAAAACGTTATGTTGCAATGCACCATCCGTTCACAATGCCACGCCATGCGGATCTTGATAAATTAGAATCCGATCCTGGCAGTGTAAAAGCGATTGCTTATGACATGGTATTGAATGGCGTAGAAATCGGTGGCGGTTCCTTGCGTATTTACCAAGCTGACGTACAAGAAAAAGTATTCAAAGCAATTGGTTTATCCATCGAAGAAGCAAGATCCAAATTCGGCTTCATGCTTGATGCATTCCAATATGGTGCACCTCCTCATGCAGGCTGTGCATTCGGCTTAGATCGTCTTGTTATGTTAATGGCAAAACGTCAATCTATCCGCGACGTAATCGCATTCCCTAAAACACAATCTGCTTCTGATATCATGAGCCAAGCTCCATCTGAAGTAGAACCTAAGCAATTAAAAGAATTGCATATTAAACCAGATATTGAGGAAGAAGAAGAGCAATCTTTAGTGTAAAAACATAGGCAAGAGTTGGTTAAAATTGAAATGTCAAGTCTTGTTAATTACTAATCTTTCTGATACTATTTATGTATAAGATATCCCTGCCATGTGCGTGTGATATCGCAGTTTTGAGCCAACACATTTACTTCGGGAGTCCGGACTCTCGTCTGAACGTTACGCCCTTGGGGGACAACCGCAGGATGAGGAGGGCACCCACCTGCCCTAAGCAGGATCAAAACGCGGTACATTACGGCATGGTGGGGCTTTTTTGCGTGTAAAAATAGCATTTAATGTCATATACTATATATGGAAATGCAATAAGTATATATTGATTTATGATACTTGTTATAAGTATTCATACTTAAGAGAAATACAGTTTGATGATTTAACATAGATGATTTCTAAAATAAGAGCATCAATAGGTTAGATACTGTGAATTGAGGTGATAGAATGGACAGTTTATTTGATTTGGCGCCTACCAATACTTATGAGCCGCTTCCTGTACGGATGCGTCCTACTAAATTAGACCATTTATATGGTCAGGAGAAGGCCGTAGGAAAGGGAACTTTCTTGCGTGCTATGGTAGAGAAGGATACCATACCATCCATGCTTTTTTATGGACCTTGTGGAACGGGGAAAACTACATTAGCGGGCATTATTGCTAAGATGAGTAATAGTCATTTTGTAAATTTAAATGCTACTAATGCAGGCATTGGTGAATTACGTACCATCATTGAAGATGCGCGTAAGCGTGTTCGTTCTCTGCAACAGCGAACTATTCTATTCCTCGATGAAATTCATCGCTTTAATAAAAGCCAACAAGATGTGCTTTTACCTTGCGTAGAGGATGGCACAATTATTCTTATTGGTGCAACTACAGAAAATCCGTTTTTTGAGGTTAATAGACCTCTTTTATCTCGATTGAGACTCATTACATTAGAGGCCCTTACACCAAAGGCTATCGGTCAAATTCTCCGTCGTGCTATTACCGATGAAGAGGTAGGTCTTGGTAAACGTCGTTTACAAGTTACTGATGAAGTACTAGAGGATGTAGGCGTCTTCGTCAACGGTGATGGTCGGATGGCCCTCAATATTCTCGAGCAAGCAGCCGCTATGGTTCCCGACGAAGGTACTATATCTATTGAGGTCCTTGAAAAGGTGGTAGGCCGTCGTATTTATACATACGACAAAAAAGGTGATAGCCACTATGATACGATTTCTGCTTTTATTAAAAGTATGCGAGGCTCTGATGTACAAGCGACAGTGCATTATTTAGCTCGTATGATTGAAGCAGGGGAGGACCCGAACTTTATCGCTCGTCGTATCGTGATTTGTGCCGCCGAGGATGTAGGTCTTGCTGATCCACAAGCATTGATTTTGGCAAACGCTGCCGCTCAAGCGGCTCATATGGTAGGTTTCCCAGAGGCGCGTATTATATTGTCCGAAGCTGCATGTTATGTGGCGTTAGCTCCAAAAAGTAATTCTGCCTATATGGCGATCGATGCAGCTATTGCCGACGTACGTCATAAGGATTGTGGGCAAGTACCAGATCATTTGAAGGATAGTCATTATAGTGGGGCTAGCAAATTAGGTCACGGGAAAGCCTATAAGTATGCTCATAACTATCCAAATGGCTATGTAAAACAGCAATATTTACCGACACCTTTAGTAGATGCTACATATTACAATGGTATAAAAAGAGGTAGAGAAGAACAATTGCTTAACGACTGGGAAGAACGTCGTAAAAGCTAACTAAATACTTCGATATATGCTATAATATAATGATAAGTTAATTTACTGTAATGTTATATAAGTAAGGGGTTTGTATAGATTTATGGCAGAAGAAAACACTTCCACCAAAAAACGCAACACACGCCGCAAGCGAACTAGTACAAAACAGCAATCAAAGTCTCAAGGCTTTTCTTTGCGCAGCGAAGTTAAAGGCCTTATTGTCATTGCCTTTGCAGTGATCTCTTTGCTCGGTTTCTTTGGCTTTGAGCTAGGCCTTGTTGGTCAAATTTTAACAGGTATATTCCGCTATGGCTTCGGTCTAGGTGGCATTATTCCTTGTTTATGCGTTTTCTGGGTAGGTTGGCGATTATTATATAAGGGCACATTTATTTCCTTTACAAAACGAGGCGTAGTAATGACCTTGTTTTTCCTATTCTTGTTAGCTCTTGTTCCATTGTGGCGTGTTCCTGAGGGGCAGGAACTCATTACTACACAACTAGCTAATCAAGGTGGTGTTGTAGGTGGTGCTATTGCAACATTTATGCGCACTTTATTAGGTAATTTAGGTGCTATTATTCTCGATGTGTTCTTGTTGTTAGCCTTTGGTCTTCTCATTACTAGATTATCCTTGCGCAGTGGCTTACAAAAGGCAGCAGATAAAACCCAAGTAGGTTTAGATGTAGCAAAAGAGGTAGCTGCTGAGAAGGTAGCCGTTGCGAAAGAGGTCTTTGAGGACTGGAATGAGCAACGCAAAGAAGCAGCGGAACAGCGTAAAGCCTATAACAGGGAAAAAGATACACGCTTTGAAGATGCTGCAGATCAAGCATTAGATAGCTTAGAAAAACGTGGTATTACTACCGATAGAGATAGCTTTGAGACTGACACTTCTGTAGATGTGGAACCTATCGTAGATACAGTTACAACTGTAGAACCGCCAAAACCTCCTACATCTTGGAAGGAATTAGCTGAATTAGAAGCACGTAATCGTGCAGCTGAGCAATTGGCTACTATTTCTGAAGCATCTGGCGATGCTAAGACTTATGATGCGGATGATTTTGATCAATTCTCTGATACGCATAGATCTACTGGTGATGATTATGTGTATGTTCCAGATGAGGATTATACATATACGCCAGATGAAGGCTATACTGATGAGTCTGAAGCAGTAAGAAATACTGAAGAGGAAGAACCTGAATTTTCCTATCAAAATACAACGATGGGCCCATTGGAGACTAATCACGGGGCTATTGCGTCTACCGTGCCAGGCACGGGGGCTGCTGCTAGTTCTGTCAGTGCCGGTGCTGGAATGGCAGGCATGGGCTTACAAGTGCCATCTATTATTAGTACCACAGAGGATACGGCTCAAGTAGCAGTATCTAAAGATGGTCAAATCCATCGTAGTTACGATAGACCTTACCATTTCCCAAGCCTTGATATTTTGGCGAAAGGGAAGGGTAGTCAAAATAATGGGGAAGAAGTAGCTCACAATGCGATGATGCTTGAGAATGTATTGAGTAACTTTGGCATTACTGCTAAGGTTGTAAATGCTACACAAGGCCCGACTGTTACACGTTATGAAATCGAGCCGGCTCCTGGGGTGAAGGTTAGCCGTATCGTTAATTTAACAGATGATATTGCTCTTAACTTAGCAGCGCAACATATTCGTATGGAGGCTCCAATCCCAGGTAAATCTGCTATCGGTATTGAGGTACCTAATAAGACGACTGAAGCCGTTCATTTGCGTGATGTTCTAGATTGTAGCGACTTTAAGGATGCTCGAGGTGGTATTCCTGTAGGTCTTGGTAAGGATATTGCAGGGAAGCCTGTGATTACGGACCTTGCGAAGATGCCTCACTTGCTCGTAGCAGGTACGACTGGTTCTGGTAAATCTGTATGTGTAAATACGTTGATTTCCAGTATTCTCTTTAGTCGTAAACCAGAAGAGGTTAAGCTTTTATTAATCGATCCTAAGATGGTTGAATTATCTATTTATAACGGCATTCCTCATTTGATGGCCCCAGTTGTAACAGATATGAAAAAAGCAGCAGCTGTATTGCGTTGGGCCGTTCGTGAAATGGAGGCTCGATATAAAGCCTTTGCCGCGTCTGGTAAACGGGATATTAAGAGTTATAACGAAGCACACCCTAAGGCGGCTATGCCGTTGATCGTATTGATTATCGATGAGTTAGCAGACCTTATGATGACTGCTCCAGATGACATTGAAGAATCCATTAGTCGTTTGGCACAAATGGCGCGTGCTGCAGGTATCCACATGGTACTTGCCACACAACGCCCATCTGTAAATGTTATTACTGGCTCTATTAAAGCCAATGTACCAAGCCGTATTTCCTTTGCTGTAGGCTCTCAAATTGACTCTCGTACTATCCTCGATATGGCGGGGGCTGAGAAATTGTTAGGTAAAGGTGATATGTTGTTCGCTCCAATTGGGGCGAATAAACCAATTCGTATACAAGGTGCATTTATCTCTGATAATGAGGTAGAAAAACTTGTAGAATTTGTAAAAGCTCAACGTGAACCAGAGTATGATAATACGGTAACGCAAGAGGCGGAAAAGGAAGCTGAAAAAGAGTCTGCTGAGGACAATGATGTATATCGTGACGAACTGTTAGAACGGGCGGTAAATCTTGTTATGGAATCCGGTCAAGCCTCTGTATCCATGTTACAGCGTCGCTTCCGCATCGGTTACACTCGTGCAGCGCGTCTTGTAGATACAATGGAAGATCTTAAAATCGTTGGTCCTAGCATGGGCAGTAAGGCTCGAGAAATTTTGATGAGCCCTGAACAAGCGAAAGCTAGGTATTTCTCTGATTCCAATGATGAACAATAATTGAATGATTATGATATTACGTAGATTTAGAAAGGAACGAAAATGGCTGAATTAGGCGAAGAATTACGACGTGAACGGGTAAGACGTAATCTAACCTTTAAAGATGTGGAGCAAGTGCTACATATCAAAACAACCTATTTAGAGGCTATCGAAGATGGCAACTATGACATCATTCCTGGACAGGTCTACGTAAAAGGCTTTATTCGTAATTATGGCAATTACTTAGATCTCGATGGAGATCGTTTGGTGAAAGCCTATCAAAGTCAAGTAGGGGATATTGATACCTTTTCTTTGCGCTCTGTGACGAGACAGAAAGCTCAAGCCACTCCTAATTTGGTGCAAAGCGAGTTCGTTGAATATCAAACTTCTAAGAAACGTATGTCTTTAGAAACGCGTCAACGAAAACGTCAACGTTCTATCGTTCAAGAACGTATTATTTTAGGCATTATTTTATTTTGTATGGCGTTATTTTTACTGTGGTTATTCCTTTTCTAATAGTTGATTAGGAATGATAGAAAGGCATTTACACAATCAATGGATAGATTTTTAGTAACAGAACCTTCGGATATGAAGGAACGAGGTTGGGCCGAATTAGATTTCGTTCTCATCAGTGGGGACGCCTATGTGGATCATCCGTCCTTTGCTCCTGCGGTTATCGGCAGATACCTAGAATCCAAAGGCTATCGTGTAGGCATTATAGATCAACCAGATTGGAATGATGTAGAGGCTTTCAAAAAACTAGGTAAACCGCGTCTAGCATCCCTTGTTACGGCAGGGAATTTAGACTCAATGCTCAATAAATTTACGGCGGCAAAGAAAATTCGTCGTCAAGATGATTACTCTCCAGGCGGTGAAGCTGGTCATCGTCCAGATCGTGCTACCTTGGTATATGCAAACCGCATGAAGGAGGCTTATAGTGATGTGCCTCTCATTATTGGGGGCATAGAGGCGTCCTTACGCCGCTTTGGTCATTATGACTACTGGTCAGATACAGTGCGTCGCTCCATCTTAGTCGATTCTAAGGCGGATGTACTCGTTTACGGTATGGGTGAACTACAAATCGTCGAACTAGCTGATGCGTTAGACCAAGGCAGATTTAAAGAATCCTTACCATCTATACGCGGCATTTGCTACATGGCCAAGGAAATTCCTACCATTGATTATGTGGAGTGTCCATCTTATGAAGCCATTAAGGCTGATAAAATGGACTTTGCTGATGCGTTTCGCATTCAATATGATGAACAAGATCCATTCTATGGCTGCATAGTAGTACAAAAACATGGGGATAGATATGTTATCCAAAATACCCCTGCATTGCCTTTGACACAGGAGGAAATGGATGGCGTATATAACTTGCCGTATACCCGCAAGTGGCATCCTAAATATGATGACAAAGGTGGCGTACCTGCATTGAGTGAAGTACAATTTAGCCTTGTTAGCCAACGTGGTTGTTTTGGCAGTTGTTCATTCTGTGCCATTACAAATCACCAAGGTCGTATTATCCAAAATCGCAGTCATGAGTCATTGATTGACGAAGCTCAGACGATGATTAATATGGATAACTTTAAAGGGTATATTCACGATGTAGGGGGGCCTACAGCGAATTTCCGTCATTTGGCCTGTGATAAGCAAGCTGTATATGGTGCTTGTAAAGGTCGTACTTGTGCGGCCCCTGAGCCTTGTGAGAACTTGAATACAAATCATGATGATTACATTGCTTTACTTCGTAAGTTGCGCAAGTTAAAAGGGGTGAAAAAAGTATTTGTTCGCTCTGGCTTGCGCTATGACTATGTGCTGGCGGATAACAATAAAGACTTCGTCCGAGAGCTCTGTGAGTTTCACGTCAGTGGTCAGTTAAAAGTAGCTCCAGAACATGTGTCTAAACGTGTAACCAACATGATGGGCAAGGCAGGGAAGGAAGAGTTCCTCACCTTTAAATCTTGGTTTGAAGAGGCCAATAAAAAACTGGGTAAAAAGCAATATTTAGTACCGTACTTTATGAGCTCTCATCCAGGCTGTGCCTTGGAGGATGCTATCGAATTAGCGGAGTTTTTGCGTGATCACCATATGTACCCTGAACAAGTACAAGACTTTATTCCTACACCGGGGAGTCTGTCTACTTGTATGTACTATACAGGCATTAACCCCTTAGATGGAAAGCCTGTATATGTAGCTAAAAAGGGTAGAGATAAAGCGAAGCAACGCGCTTTGATGCAGTTCAAAAATATTGAAAACTATGACCTTGTTAAAGAGGCCCTCATAGAGGCTAATCGACGTGACTTAATTGGTTTTGGCCCGGAATGTTTAATTCCGCCACGCCCAATTGGTCGCAATAGTAATCGTACTAGTCAATCTAATGGAGCTCGTACTAGTCAAGCTAGTGGTTGCCGAAATGGTCGCAACTCTAGTGAACAGCGTAGTAGGGGGAATACACGCTCTAAATCTGACAGCTCAAGACGTACGTCGCATAGCAAATCTAATGCACGAGGATCTTCTAATGGTCAATCTAGTGTTAGTAAGGGGCGACCATCTCGTAGTGGTATGACTAAAGGTCATTCGACTAATACAAGCCGTGGTGGTCGTTAATTATAGAGGTTAGTTTTACTAGTCTCGTTGGGGATACGTTATGTCTTATAGGAGGCATATATGAAACGGTGGATTGCTCCGGGCGTTTTAGCCCTTTTTGTGGTAGGTATGTTGACCTACGGCATGAACTTTTACCATCATGAACAATTAGAACAGGCTAAAGAGCCAGTTCGCGGTGAAATCACAGTCTATACAGACTTGCCAAATAATTTAACTACAATGTTGGCTGATCGTTATGAAGCGGAACAAAATGTAAAGGTTACGATCATGCCTCTTACAGAGGAGCAAATGGCACAACGGTCAGCGTCAAATGTGGCTGACACATCTGGTGATTTAGTACTCACCTCTGAGGATAATCTCGTTGTAGGTGCTAATACTGGTAAATATGCACCGATCGTTAATGAACGAATTGATGAAGTGCGAGATACATTTAAAGATCCTAATGGTTACTGGGTTGGACTTTGGTATGATCCCATCGTATTTGTTCAGAATGATACCTTCTACAATGGTATTGGCAAGTATATTACTACTTGGGAGACACTGGGAAAACAAGGTGACTGGTCTATTATTATGACCGACTTTGTAGCGTCTCAGAATGCGGCAAATTTGCTATACAATATGGTGGAGTACAAAGGAGAACCAGAGGCTCTTGAATATTTGCATAGCTTGAAACCACACGTAGTACAACATGCTAAATTCCTGTCTACTCCAGTACGCTTAACTGCATTAGGGGAGATAAACATTGGGATTGGTAACTTATCTGATGTAGCTCAGTATAATCGTCATGGGTATCCAATTAAGTTCATATACCCTAAAGATGGTACGTCTTTCTATGTGACTGGAGCTGCGGTGTTAAAGAACTCAAAGCATAAAGCAGATAGTGTTGAATTTATTAATTGGTTGTTATCGACAAAAACAGCGAAATATATGGTAGAAAATAATTTTACCTATATGTTCACCAATCCTGAAATGGATGAGCCGAAGGATTCTATAGGTCAAGATTTAGTGCTATGGCCTGTGAATGGCGGCTATACTATGGAAGGTAAAAAGTTATTGTTAAATCACTGGGTTAGTCAAGTACGGTTCCGTAAAGACTAAGTCCGCTGAATGGATCCTAGAAATAGGAAAAGAGATAGAGATAGAGATAGAATCGAGTGAAGAAAGGATATAGAATGGGTAAGAAATTAGGGTATGTTAGCCTAGGTTGTGCTAAAAATTTAGTAGATACTGAAGTAATGTTAGGTTTGTTGAGAGACAATGGCTATACAATTACCGAAGACCTAAGCGAAGCAGATCTTATCGTTGTTAATACCTGCACTTTTATTGAGAAAGCTAAGGCTGAGTCTATTAATACCATCCTTGAAGTTGCTCAATATAAGGAAGATGGTCGTTGTAAGGGCCTTATTGTAGCAGGTTGCCTTAGTCAACAATATCAGGATGAATTATTCCAAGAAATTCCTGAAATTGATGCATTAATCGGTACTGGTGCATGGGACCAAATTATGGTAGCCGTTGATGCTATTGAACATGGCAATCGCAGTTGTATTATGGAGAACATTACGAACATCTATGATGAGCGTATGCCTCGCATTCAGACTACACCTCGTTACAGTGCATATGTAAAAATTGCGGAAGGCTGTAATAATGGTTGTACTTTCTGTATTATCCCAAAGGTGCGTGGTGCATTCCGTAGTCGTACAATTGAGTCTATTAAAGCCGAAGTAGAACGCTTGGCAGCATCTGGTGTTAAAGAGGTCGTTCTTATCGCTCAAGATACGACTAGCTATGGTATTGATCTCAACGATGGTAAACCAATGTTGACTACGTTGTTAAAAGAATTGACTACTGTAGAAGGCATCGAATGGATTCGTATGCTCTACTTATATCCAACATTCTTCTCCGATGAATTGTTAGATATTATCGTTAATGAGCCAAAACTTTGTAAATATGTAGATATTCCGTTGCAACATGTTAATAACGATATCTTGAAGCAAATGAATCGCCGCGATGATCGTAGTGATATTGAGCGTTTGCTTAAGAAAATTAGAAATGCGCCTACACATATTACATTGCGTACATCTATCATCGTTGGCTTCCCTGGTGAAACAGACGAGCAATTTGAGGAGCTTTGCGACTTTGTAAAAGAAATCAAATTTGATAATATGGGCGTCTTTACCTACTCTCAAGAGGAAGGTACACCTGCAGGTGCTCGTGAAGATCAAGTCCCAGAAGAGATTAAAGAAGAACGTTACCACGTTCTTATGTCCATCCAAGCTGCTATCTCTGAAGAGAATAATCGCGACTTAGAAGGTACCATTGATTATGCGATGGTCGAAGAAATTGAAGAAGGCGATAATAATACATTGCTTGCAAAAGGTCGTTTGAAATCTCAAGCTCCTGATGTAGATGGTAATATGTACATCGAAGACTGCGGTGAAGATATTAAACCTGGTGACATTCTCAAGGTACAAGTAGAACAAGGTTTTGCGTACGACGTTGTAGCTACTGTTGTTGAATAAGACACTTCGATATATTCGAGTGTGGAGGTGATCTGATGATTGTAGAACTTATTTCTACAGGCTCAGAATTATTGCTAGGTGATACAGTCAATACGAATGTATCTTGGCTAGCACAAGAGTTAAATAAATTAGGCTATACGATTGCTTATCAATCTGTAGTTGGCGATAATCCTAAGCGAATGGCAGAGGTCTTTCAGCTAGCTAGCACGCGGGCGGATATTGTGATTAGTACTGGTGGGCTAGGTCCAACGCAAGGTGATATTACACGAAATGTATTAGCTGATTCTATTGGACGACCTATTGTATTTAATCAAGACGCAATGGATGAGGTAAAACATTTTTTTGAAAGTGTAAAACGAACTGTACCCGTTGCAAGTCGTCGAGAAGCGGAATTGCCGGAAGGCGCAAAGATTCTTAAAAATCCTGTAGGCGTAGCTCCTGGGGTTGTCGTAGAAGATGGGGCTACTACCTATATACTTTTACCTGGACCTCCTGGAGAAATGAAGGGGATGTTCCAAGAGAGCGTAGTACCTTATTTAGATAATCGCTTCGGTTCGCAAGGTGTTGTTACATCCTATCGATATGGCGTATACGATATCCGTGAAATCGACTTAGAGAACACGTTGATGGATCTCATTAAGAATCAGTCGAATCCGACCATAGCTTTGCTCATTAAAAAGGGCTATATCGAGGTTCGTATCACCGCTAAGGCCGATACCTTAGAGACGGCACAAGCGCTTCTCAATCCTTGGGACGCTATTATCCGAGAACGATTGGGCTCTCGTGTAGGCCGTGATTTGACTGTTTCTATGGAGGAAACCCTTGGTCGTACTCTACTCGAGGAGCATAGTACAATAAGTACTGCTGAATCTTGTACTTCCGGCTTAGTTGGTAAATTACTAACTAATGTGAGTGGCAGTAGTGAGTACTACATGGGTGGCGTTATTTCGTATAGCAATGACATAAAACATCGTGTACTAGGTGTACCTCAAGACATGCTCGATACGTATGGTGCCGTAAGTAAACAAGTCGCTAAGGCCATGGCGGAAGGGGCAAAATCTATTGGTCAAACGACTTATGCCGTTTCTACGACGGGCATAGCCGGTCCTGGCGGCGGTAGTTCTGAAAAACCAGTTGGTCTTGTGTGGTTTGGGGTTACTGGGCCACATGGCACGGTAGCCCATAAAGCAAATCTAATTGGCAATCGAGATGATATTAGACAAAGTGCAGCAGAGCTAGCACTATATTATGTGTATACTTATATAACAGAAAAGGGGAAATAAAATAATGGCTGTAGATGGCAGACAAGCAGCGTTGGATAACGCGTTAAAACAAATTGAAAAAGACTTTGGTAAAGGCGCTATTATGCGTCTTGGTGAAGCGGCTGATCGCATGAACGTAGAGGTTATCTCCTCCGGTTCTCTTGCTATCGATATCGCTGTTGGTGTAGGTGGTTTCCCTCGTGGTCGTGTGATTGAAATCTACGGCCCAGAATCCTCTGGTAAAACAACAGTAGCACTTCACGCTGTAGCAGAAGCACAAAAACAAGGTGGCATTGCGGCATTTATTGATGCGGAGCATGCGATGGATCCAGTATATGCTCGCAACTTGGGCGTAGATATCAATAACTTATTAATTTCTCAACCAGACAATGGTGAGCAAGCTCTTGAAATTACGGAAGCTCTTGTTCGCAGTGGCGCTGTAGATATCGTCGTAGTTGACTCCGTTGCAGCTTTGGTTCCTAAAGCTGAAATCGAGGGTGAAATGGGCGATGCTCACGTAGGTTTACAAGCTCGTTTGATGAGTAAAGCATTGCGTAAATTGACTGGTATCATCAGCAAATCTAAAACGGTTGTTATCTTCATCAACCAATTGCGTGAAAAAGTGGGCGTAATGTTTGGTAACCCTGAAACGACAACTGGTGGTCGTGCGTTAAAATTCTATTCTTCCGTACGCCTTGATGTTCGTAAAGGTGAATTAATTAAAGCTAATAACGAAAATGTTGGTGCTCGCACTAAAGTTAAAGTTGTTAAAAACAAAGTAGCACCTCCGTTCAAAACAGCTGAATTCGACTTGATGTACGGCGAAGGTATCTCCAAAGCTGGTACGCTTATCGATATCGGTACAAATATGGAAATTATCAATAAATCTGGTGCATGGTATTCCTACAATGGGGAGCGTATGGGCCAAGGTAAAGAGGCTGCTAAACAGTACTTGCTTGATAACCCACAAGTAGCAGATGAAATCGACCGTATTATTCGCGATACATTGGCGGTAGGTACAGAAGAAATCGTCGTAATCGGTGAAGAAGTAACTGAAGAAGAATAATCATGAGTGACGAAACGATGCAAGCTGCTATGGATCAAGCGTATCGCTTCCTAGCTCAACGATTTCTTAGTTCCTATGAACTAACACAAAAAATGAGACGTAAACAATTCGAGGACCCAATCATTGAGCGGGTCCTTGAACGCCTTAGAGAGTATGATTATATCAACGATGAGCGCTTATCTGAGCAGGTGTTAGCATACTTGATGAAAGAGCAGAAATATGGCGCCTACATGATTAAACAAAAGATGAAACTTCGGGGCCTTGAGATTCCCCAAGAAATTTCTTCTTATGATGAAGTAAAAGCGGCCTATCGAGTGGTGGAGAAAAAATTTGGCTCCATTCTCAATGAAGACCGCACTCCTCGTGTAAAAGTATTCAACTTTCTCAAATACAGAGGGTTCTCAACAAGCACGATTCAAGTCGTATGTAATGATTTTTATGAATAAAGTATGCTTTTTGAGAGTCCGTGCTAGGCTTGTAAAATCTTGACAGAAAGGGCGTTCAAGTCTAAAATTAATAATAGCCTTATTTATTTATATGATGATATGGCTAATTGATAATTTAATGCATGAAAGGCATAAAAAGGAGCATGAAAGCTCGATTTTGAGAATTTAAGAGGAGGTGAGACAGATTTTAGAGTATAGTCTAATTGCAGTGGTAATGGTACTGATTGGACTAGGGGTAGGCTATTTTTTAAGAAAAAATATTGCTGAAGGAAAACTGAATCAAGCTGAGCAAGAGGCTGCACGCATCATCGCTAACGGTGAGCGCACAGCTGAGTCTAAAAAGAAAGAAGCTTTATTAGAAGCGAAAGAAGAAATTCATAAGCTCCGTTCCGATGTGGAACGAGAAAATAAAGAGCGTCGTTCTGAACTTCAACGTATGGAACGCCGTATTCTTCAAAAAGAAGAATCTTTGGATAAAAAATTAGACAATATTGAACACAAAGAGGAAGCTTTACATCGCAAAGAAGCTGAATTAGTCCAAAGCCGTGAAAAGGTAGAAGCTTTGTACGAAAAACAAATGGCAGAATTGGAACGCATTTCTGGCATGACTTTCGAAGAAGCGAAAAATATCTTGTTAACGAATGTAGAACAAGAAATCCGTCATGAAACGGCAATTATGGTTAAGGAAATGGAACAGCAAGCTAAGGATGAAGCGGAGAAAAAAGCGAAAGAAATTATCTCCTCTGCAATCCAACGTTGCGCAGCTGACCATGTAGCGGAAACTACCGTATCCGTAGTGGCATTGCCTAATGATGAAATGAAAGGTCGCATTATCGGTCGTGAAGGCCGCAATATTCGTGCACTTGAAACATTAACAGGTATTGACTTGATTATCGATGATACACCAGAAGCAGTTATTCTTTCCGGCTTCGATCCAATTCGTCGTGAAGTGGCTCGTATTGCATTGGAAAAATTGATTGTAGACGGTCGTATCCATCCAGCTCGTATTGAAGAAATGGTTGGTAAGGCTCGTAAAGAGGTGGACCAAACTATTAAAGAGGCTGGTGAACAAGCGACATTTGAAGCTGATGTTCACGGCTTACATCCTGAAATCGTTAAGATCTTAGGTCGTTTGAAATATCGTACTAGTTACGGTCAAAACGTATTGAAACATTCCATCGAAGTATCTCATTTAGCAGGTTTAATGGCAGCTGAACTTGGCTGTGATGTAACATTGGCTAAACGAGGTGGCTTAATTCATGATATCGGTAAAGCATTGGACCGCGAAATTGAGGGCTCTCATGTTCAAATCGGTGTTGATGTAGCTCGTAAATATCGTGAAAGCGCAGCAGTAATCAACTGTATTGGTGCTCATCATGGTGATGAAGAGTTCCAAAGTGTTGAGGCTGTATTAGTAGCTGCTGCTGATGCTATCTCCGCAGCTCGTCCAGGAGCGCGTCGAGAAACATTAGAAAACTACTTGAAACGTTTATCTAAATTGGAAGAAATCGCTGAATCCTTCGAAGGCGTTGAAAAATGCTTTGCTATTCAAGCCGGTCGTGAGATTCGCGTTGTAGTAAAACCGGATAAGATTGATGAAGCTGAGTCTACATTACTCGTTCGGAATATCGTAAAACGCATCGAGTCTGAACTCGAATATCCAGGCCAAATCAAGGTCGTAATTATTCGTGAAACTCGCGTTGTGGATTACGCAAAATAATATGCAATAAGCGATAAGTATAGGCTGCAATGTTATCATTGCAGCCTATTGTTATCAAAATATTGGTAATGGTATCGTTTAATACGGCGTATAGGAATCCTTATGTATGTTAGCTCCATAGATAAGGATTCCTATGATTCGTATTTAGGTTTTTATACTATTTTAATAATTTAACTGATTAAAATCTTTTACAAATAGAGGATTTTTTATTTGTATATCGAATTAATATATATATGGGGAAGGAGGCGTTGGCTATGAGCCGATATTTTGAAAATGAATTGATTGAACAAATCAAAGATGCTAATGATATCGTATCAGTTATATCCGAGCATGTAGCCTTAAAGAAACGCGGCAAGAACTATTGGGGTTGTTGTCCTTTCCATAATGAAAAAACGCCATCCTTTAGCGTTGCCCCTGAAAAGGGTTTTTATTATTGTTTTGGTTGCCATGCATCGGGGAATGTTATTAAATTCCTTATGGAGTTAGAACATTTAACCTTTGTAGAGGTACTAGAGCGGCTAGCTAATCGAGCGAATATTCCATTGCCAGAGGCGAAGCTTTCACCTGAGCAGCGAGCTCGAGATGAAAGGCGTAAAAAACTATATGAAGCTTGTGATTTAGCAGCCACATTTTTCCATAACTGTCTCACACAAACCTCTATGGGAAAGGTGGGGCTCGATTATTTGAAGAAGCGGGGACTTACGAAGGAAATCATAGAACAGTTCAAGCTTGGATTTGCTCCTGATGGTTGGGACAAGTTATATCGTGCCTTCCATGAGCGCGGTATTGATGATTCAATTTTATTAGAGTTGAATTTGGTACGTAAAAACCAGAAGGGTCAATTCTATGATTTCTTTAGAAATCGTATTATGTTTCCTATAATGGATGGTAAAGGGCGAGTAGTTGCCTTCGGTGGTCGTGTCATGGATGACAGTACACCAAAATATTTAAACTCCCCAGAGTCATCTATCTTCGAAAAGGGTAAAATACTATTTGCTTTTGATAAGGCGTACAAATCGATTCGTCAGGAAAGACAAGCCATTCTCGTAGAAGGGTATATGGATGTTATATCAGCCCATAACCATGGCGTTACGAATGTGGTAGCCTCTTTAGGGACTGCTTATACAAGAGATCATGGTCATATCTTGATGAGACAGGCTGATGAAATTGTACTAGCCTATGATATGGATGGTGCTGGACGCCAAGCGGCTGCTAGGGCTATTGAATTATTACAAAATACAGACTTTAAGGTGCGTGTTCTCGCCATGCCAGATGGAAAAGATCCTGATGATTATATACGTAATCATGGTGGGCAGGCATTTAAAGACTTAGTTGCAAAGGCTGTGAAGCCTCTTGACTATCTATTGAGTGAGTCTTTAATTAAGCACGATACAAACGATACTGAAGGAAAACAAGCCGTTATGGCTGATGTGTTCCCCTATATTGCAAATATAGATAGTCAAACACAGCGAGATGACGCATTAAAAACATTGGCGCTGCCATTATGGCTTGATAATAGCAGCATATTTAGATACTTCCGAGATTATGTGAAAAAAGGACAAATTGAATTAGTAGATACTGCATCAACACCTTTGCCAACACAGGATTTACCTAAGGGGGATGCGGAAAAATTATTGTCCTTAGCTTTCACTGATGGGGAAATATTATCTCATATGATGAGCTATTTGCCGATAGAAGACTTTCAAAAAAGTGAATATCGATGTATAATAGAAAAGATTTTCTCCTTATACAAGACTGAAGGTCATCTGGATGAAACAGCAATTCAGTCTGTTTTAACGCCGTCAGAGTATGATATTTACTCTAGATTGGTTGTAATGAGTGACGATGAATATAAGGTGCAAGTGCCTGGATTAATCCGCAAGATAAGGCTCCATTCATTGCGTGAACAGTATAAAGCGCATTCAATTATGGCGGATCAACTAAAACGGGCAGGAGATTCGACGTTTATTAGCGAATTACATAAATGTCAGGAAATACAGAATTTAATTAGAGAATGGTCTAAGTAAACAATACTATAAAAAGGAGAGCGCTGTGGCTAAGAAAGTACAAAAAAGTCAAATAGAGGAGATTGTGGAACAACTTCTTGAAAAAGGCCGTAAGACCGGTGTGTTGACACAATCCGAGATTTCAGATGCTCTTCATGAGCAGGCGGAAATCACTGCAGAACAATTAGATGACATTTATACTACTTTAGGTAAATTAAATATTGAGGTTATAGCTGACATCGATGCAGAAGATGTAGATGAAAATCCAATCGTACCAGAAGAAGATGCTGAAGAGGTTGTTAGCGAGAAGAGTATCTCCATCGACTTAAGCGTAGACTCTGGTGTTAATATCGATGACCCAGTGCGTATGTACCTCAAAGAGATTGGTCGTGTTCCTTTGCTTTCTGCGGACGAAGAAATCGTTTTAGCAAAGCAAATTGAAGCTGGCGCAGCAGAAGATGCTACATATAAAGATATCCAACTTGCCAAAAAGGCTAAGAAAAAATTGGTAGATGCTAACTTGCGCTTAGTTGTAAGTATCGCAAAACGCTATGTAGGTCGTGGTATGTTATTCTTGGATTTGATTCAAGAAGGTAACCTTGGTCTGATTAAAGCGGTTGATAAATTCGACTATACAAAAGGTTACAAATTCTCCACATATGCTACATGGTGGATTCGTCAAGCGATTACGCGTGCTATTGCGGACCAAGCTCGTACGATTCGTATTCCTGTACATATGGTAGAAACGATTAATAAATTGATCCGTATTTCTCGTCAGTTATTGCAAGACAAAGGTCGCGAACCATTGCCAGAGGAAATTGCGGAAGGCATGGGGATTACTGTAGAGCGCGTGCGTGAAATCCAAAAAATCGCACAAGAGCCAGTATCCTTGGAAACTCCAATTGGTGAAGAAGAAGATTCCCATTTAGGGGACTTCATCGAAGACCAAGATGCAATTGCTCCAGATGATGCAGCTAGTTACATCTTGTTGCAAGAGCAAATTGAAGATGTATTTACATGCTTAACAGATCGTGAGCAACAAGTATTGATCTTGCGCTTTGGTTTGAAGGATGGTAAACCTCGTACATTAGAAGAAGTGGGTCAACACTTCAATGTTACTCGTGAACGTATCCGCCAAATCGAAGGTAAGGCGCTTACTAAATTGCGTAACCGCGGTAAACGCGATAAAATCAAAGACTTCTTATAAGATAAAGAATCTCGTAAGGGTTGTAATGCAGTGCTCTTTAGCACTGTGTTACAGCCCTTTTGTGTTAAAATAGAGATATGATTCATCGTTTTATGCTTATGAAACAGTCATAGAAATGCGATGTACCTTGACTTAGTACTAGCCTATTCGGTATAATTAATAAGCTAGAAACTAACTGTGGGCCTATAGCTCAGGGGTAGAGCAACCGGCTCATAACCGGTCGGTCCCTGGTTCGAACCCAGGTGGGCCCACCAATTATGTTGATATCTGCCGTCCTTGAGAATTCAAGGGCGGTTATTTTTATATACTAATAGTAGAGGATATTATGGAACCTAGACCTATGATGGACCGCTTGGAAGCGGTGTTTTCAATCGTGCCAAAGGCTCATGCTATTGCAGATATCGGTACTGATCATGGCTACTTAGCGGTAGAACTCATTAATCGTGGTCGTGCTGAATTTGTCATCGCTGGAGATGTGCATAAAGGACCGTTAGAGTCAGCAAAAGAATATGTTAAGTCCCGTGGGCTTGAGTCTAAGGTAGATTGCCGTTTAGGGGATGGTCTAAAGGTAACGCAGAAGGGCGAGCTAAATGGTGCCATCTGCTGTGGTATGGGCGGCTTCTTGATGCGCGATATTGTAGACGCTGGGCCAGAACCGTTAGAGTTCTACGTGTTACAACCACAAAATGGGCAAAAAGAATTGCGTCAGTATATGGTGCAAAAGGGCTATGTTATCATCCTTGAAATTATCGCTGAAGATGGAGGTAAATTATATACTGCATTTTTAGCGATTCGCGAAGATTGTGTAGAAAAGTACACCGGTACACCAATTCAAGAAAATGTGTATGCCCAATTGCCTGAAGAATCCTTACTGTGGTCTGTTGGGGCCCTTCTTGAACAGGAACGTCCACCTCTTTGGAAGAAATACATCGAGTATTTGATTTACCAACGCCAATGTGCACTAGATGGTATGACTGATAAATTGAGTCATACCGATAAATATAAGGAACTAGATGCTGAAGTAGCGGTTCTTCGTAGTCTTTTAGAAAATAGATAGAAGGAAGTGAGTTATATGACAACAGTTCAACATGTTATTTCGTTGATGGAACAATTAGCACCCCGTTCTTATGCTGAATCATGGGATAATGTAGGTCTTATGGTAGGCGATCGCAATGCAGTAGTTACAGGTGTATTAACGACCTTAGATGTTACAGAGGAAGCTATAGCCTATGCGATTGAGCATAACTACAATTTGATTGTTAGCCACCATCCATTAATCTTTAAAGGTTTAAAGCAGCTATCTTGCGATACGGTGCAAGGTCGTATGATTAATCAGTTGATTCAGAATAAAATTGCCGTTTATAGTGCTCATACAAATCTCGATATCGCACCAGGTGGTCTCAATGATATGTTGGCAAATCAATTAGGTCTTATAAACATAAAAGGGTTTGTTAAAACTGGTGAAGACGCGCTATATAAGGTGACTACCTTTGTACCTGAAAGCTCTGCTGATGCAGTTCGTCATGCTATGGGGACCGCAGGGGCCGGAAAGATTGGCAACTATGAGCATTGTAGCTTTAGTCTTCACGGGGAAGGTCGCTTCATTGGCAATGAAGTGTCTCATCCTGTCATCGGTGAAGCGGGTACTTTAACGGTGGCACCTGAGGTACAAGTAAATGCTATCGTAGATGGTACTCATTTAAGCCAAGTTGTGGAGGCTATGAAATTAGCACATCCTTATGAAGAAGTGGCTTATGAAGTAGTGTCCTTGGTAGAGCCTACGGCTTCTACTCAGTATTTAGGTAGAGTTGGTCGCTTGCCAAATGCATTAAATTTAGATACCTTCCGTGAATGGGTACAAGAAGCTTTACCATTAGCAAATATTCGCTTTGCAGGTATTGCACCTAAGGAGATTCAATCCATTGCGTTATGCTCCGGAGCTGGTGCTGAATTTATTAAAGATGCGGTTCGTTTGCATGTGGATGCATATATTACAGGTGATGTGAAGTATCATGAGGCTCAAATGGCTAAGGAATTAGGACTCCTTGTAGTTGATGCGGGGCATTTTGGTACGGAATCTATTGTGGCTGATGGTTTGCGAGATTATTTGATTGGAACAGGTCTCGCTATTCCCGTTCAAGCTTTCACAGAACAAAATGACTTCTTCTTTTTATAATATTGCATTTTCTTGCAACAAATAGCTTAGCTATGATAAACTGAATTGAAGCAAGTATGAAAGACGGTTGCGAGTCCATAGGACTCGAGGAAAGTCCGAGCTCCATAGGGCAGGATGCCAGATAACGTCTGGCGAGGGTGACCTTAGGGAAAGTGCCATAGAAAAGGAAACCGCCACGTCAGTGGTAAGGGTGGAAAGGTGAGGTAAGAGCTCACCAGCAGTCTGGTAACAGGCTGGCTCGGTAAACCCCATCCGGAGCAAGACCGAATAGGGAAGGGTTAAGGGTGGTCCCGCCTACCTTCCGGGTTGTGTCGCTCGAGCGTGCAGGCGACTGTACGCCTAGAAAGATAATCGTCACCGCGCAAGCGGAACAGAACTCGGCTTATTGATTGCTTGCTTCCATATTTAGGATATAATTTATAGTAGTATATAAGATTGTAGATCTTTGTTAGGAGAACTTCATGGCAATTACAGCAATTACTAGTGTACAAGAATTTGATGAAAAAGTACTTGGATCTAAAGGTTTGGCTATTGTTGATTTTTGGGCTGCTTGGTGTGAACCTTGCACTGTTATGCGTCCAGAGGTAGAAGCAGTGGCAGAACGCTTCGAAGGGCAAGTAGAATTCTTCAGCGTTGATGCGGAAGATAAAAATCTTCGTGGTATTTTATTGAAAGAAGACATCGATGGCATTCCATCCATGGTATTCTTCCGTGATGGCAAAATGCTTGATTCCCTTGTAGGTTACAAAAAAGCTGACGTGCTTGAGTCCCTAATTAAGGAAATCATATAACAGTCTAATAACTGTTTAAAAATTACAAAAACATAGCATACAGAGCTGTATATAAGAGAAATTACCTCTTATATACAGCTTTTTTGCTTAAATTCTATAGTTATTAGTTTTATAAAGTGTTATAATAAAATAGTAAGAATGTGATTGTTATCATGCTTTTTTTACTTTATCCTATGATAAATTAAGCTTAGAAAAATGATTTCTATCATATTGTTGTAGTTTATTAAGTAATATACATATATTGCGCAAAGTTGTTGTAAGGAGGCTATATTCCGTGAAGAATCGTGTAAACAGTCTATGGACACTCTTCCAAGAGCGCCGTTTGAGTCGACGCACATTTATGAAATCCTGTGTAGCACTCACCGCCATTTTAGGCCTACCACCAACGATGTTAGACACCGTTGTTAAGGCTGCTGAAACAACTGAATTGCCTACGGTAATTTGGCTACATGGTCATGAATGTACTGGTTGTAGTGAATCTTTCATCCGTTCATCTTCTCCATTTACATCTGATGTTATTTTGAACATGATTTCTCTTGAATATGATGATACTTTATCTGCTGCGTCTGGTGCACCATTAGAGGAACATCTAGAAAAAATCATCAAAGAAAAAGCTGGTAAATACATCTTGGCCGTTGAAGGTGGCGTGCCACTTGACGAAGATGGTGTTTACTGCACTGTAGGTGGCCGCACATTTAAACAATCCTTGTTAGAAGCGGCTAAAGGTGCTGCAGCAATCATCGAATATGGTTCTTGTGCTTCTTGGGGCGGTATCCAAGCGGCTAAACCAAATCCAACAAATACAGTATCTGTATCTTCTGTTGTATCTGGTAAACCAATTATTAAAGTTCCTGGCTGTCCTCCGATTCCAGAGGTTATGACTGGTGTAGTAATGCACTATGCATTGTTCGGTCAAATTCCGCCTCTTGATGCACAAGGTCGTCCTAAACAATTTTATGGCAATCGTATTCACGATACATGCTACCGTCGTGCCTTCTTTGACTCTGGTCTATTCGTTGAAAAATTCGACGATGATGCATCCAAATCTGGTTGGTGCTTGTACAAAGTAGGTTGTCGTGGACCTCAAACATATAATTCTTGTGGTAACTTGCGTTGGTGGAACGGTTTATCCTATCCAATTCAATCCGGTCATGGCTGTATTGGTTGCTCTGAAAAGGGCTTCTGGGATAATGATGTATTCTATAAACGCTTACCTGACATTCCATTAGCAAATACCATTACAACTGCTGATACAATTGGTACTGTAGCTGCTGTTGGCGCTACTACAGCGGTTATTGCGCATGGTGCTGCAACCCTTATTCGCAATAAATATCTTGATATTCAAGAGGAAAAACGCTTGAAAGAACAAGGTTTATGGGATGAAACGAAGCATAATAATGGAGGAGGTCACTAATGAAACGCGTAGTAGTAGATCCGATTTCCCGTATTGAAGGTCATTTACGGGTAGAAATAAAAGTTGATGAAGCAAGTGGTAAGGTAGAGGACGCATTGTCTTCTGGTACTGCTTGGCGTGGTATCGAGCTCGTTGCAAAAAACCGTGACCCTCGTGATTTATGGGCCTTTGTACAACGTATTTGTGGTGTATGTACAACAACACATGCGTTAGCATCTTTACGTGCTGTAGAGGATGCATTAGGAATTACGATTCCTAAGAATGCGAACTATATCCGCAATATCATGCATAGCTCTTTAGATGTACATGACCATATCGTGCATTTCTATCACTTACATGCTCTTGACTGGGTTAGCCCTGTAGCAGCTCTTAGTGCAGATCCAGCTAAAACAGCGCAATTACAAAATGACGTATTAGCTACTTATAATATTAGTGGTTTAGCTCCGGCAGAAACAGCATCTAAAGACTCTGCATATCCTAAGGAGTTCCCTAAAGCAACCACTGCGTATTTTGCAGCAGTACAACAAAAGGTTAAGAAAATTGTTGAATCTGGCCAATTGGGTATTTTCTCTGCTCAATGGTGGGATCATCCAGACTATAATTTGTTGCCACCAGAGGTTCATTTGATGGCTGTATCCCATTACTTGAATATTCTTGACCGTCAACGTGATATCGTAATTCCTCACGTTGTATTTGGTGGTAAAAATCCTCATCCACATTACATCATTGGCGGTATGCCATGCGCTATCTCCATGAATGATATGAATGCACCTATCAATACGCAACGTCTTGCTGCAGTAGAACAATCTATTGCATTGACTAAAGACTTGGTAGATAACTTCTATTTACCAGATCTTTTGGCTATCGGCAAAATGTACGTAGAAAAAGGCATGATTGATGGCGGTGGTCTTGCGAAAAAACGCGTTATGTCTTATGGTGACTATCCTGATGATACTTATACAGGTACTTCCAATGGTGACTACCATAAAAAATGTATCGTTCGCTCTAATGGTGTAGTAGAAAACTTTGCATTAGGTGTAGATAAAGCTACATTTATCCCATTGGAAGGTAAGGACTTCATGGATCCTCAATACCTTAGTGAAGAGGTTGACCACTCTTGGTTCACATATCCAGATGGTACGAAAACACTTCATCCTATTGATGGTGTTACAGATCCTAAATTCACAGGTCCTAAATCTGGTACTAAAGAGAAATGGGAGTATCTTGACGAAGATAAAAAATACTCTTGGATTAAATCTCCAACTTTCAAAGGTAAAACTGCAGAGGTTGGTCCATTAGCAAAATATATCGTTGTATATACAAAAGTAAAACAAGGTATCATTAAAGAACCTACTTGGGCAGAAGCTATGATTGTTCGTCAAATCGATACAGTATCCCAAGTATTAGGCGTACCTGCACATGTATGGATGACAACTATGGTAGGTCGTACAGCATGTCGCGGTCTTGACGCACAAGTGGCGGCAAATATTAGCCAATACTTCTTTAATAAACTTGTATCCAATATCAAAAATGGTGATACTGCAGTAGCAGATATGACTAAGTTTGAACCAAATACATGGGAAAAAGATGCAAAAGGCGTTGGCCTTGTAGATGCTCCTCGTGGTGGTTTGGGTCACTGGATCCACATCAAAGATGGTCGCTCTGCTAACTATCAATGTATTGTACCGTCCACATGGAATGCATGTCCTAAGACTGCAGCTAACGAACATGGTGCATACGAAGATGCCATGATTGATACAAAAGTAAAAATTGCAGATAAACCACTTGAGATTTTGAAGGTTATTCACTCCTTCGACCCATGTCTTGCATGTGCAACCCATTTATACAATAAAAAAGGCGAAAAAATCGTTTCCGTCAATACTGATGCATTGTGTAAATAAAGGGTGGTGGGCTTATGTTAATACATACTGACAAAAAGGCGTACGTCGTATTTAGTTTATGGCTGCGCATCTTCCACTGGACTATGGTACTTAGCGTAACAGCTTTATTCTGGACGGGTCTATATATTGGTGACCCTGGTTTTGCTGCCATAACAGGTAATCCGGAGCCAACCTTTGCAATTGATGGTTGGTTCTCTATGGAAACTATGCGCCGAATTCATTTTAGTGCGGGCGCAATTTTAACATTCTCCTTTATTTTCCGTATTGCGGCAGGTTTCTTTAACCGTGGTGATAGATTATTACCTAAATTCGGTCAAAAGAGATATTGGTATGGTCTTAAAGAAGCGATATTACACTATTTGATGATTCCTCAAAAACATGAGCATCATTGGATTCGCAACTCCTTGGCGAGAACGGCGTATTTAATGGTGTATATCATGTTCTTCTTTGAAATCGTTACAGGCGCTACCATGTATGCCATGATCGATCCGAATGGCTTCTTAGGCACTCTTTTGTCTCCTTTAGTTGGCCTATTTGGTGGGGAATATAATATTCATATGATTCATCACTACATTGCTTGGTGCTTCTTGTTCTTTACTATTGTGCACGTGTACATGGCATTCCGAGAAGACGTTATGGAGGAATCTGGTGAGGTATCATCTATGGTTTCTGGCATGAAATACTATGCTCATGATCCAATTGATATTGAGGACCTCAACGGTAAGCGTCGTCGTGGCGAACGTATTGAGAAGCCATCCTTTACTACATATCGTCCAAGCAATCCTGACGATCCAAAAGAAAGAGAATTAAAGAATGATGACTGATACAAGTACTGAATTCATCAGTGGCTTGGAACAATACGCGGACTCTGAGGGTCCGCGTATTGATTTAAGTAGCCTTTATGATGATGGAAATAATGAAATTGTTCTACTTGGAGTGGGGAATATATTACTTACCGATGAAGGGCTTGGTGTACATGTTGTAAAAGACATAAAAGAGTCCTTTGCTTTTACACCTGCCATTACCATTATTGATGGTGGCACTATGGGGATGGAATTACTGACCTATATGAGAGGTATGAAGAAAATCCTTCTCGTAGATGCAATTAATGGAGGAGAACCGGCTGGAACAGTTTATGAGTTCCCTCATAAAGAGTTAGAGCAATATTTTACTGAGCATATTTCTGTACATGAAGTAGGTATGCAAGATATTTTACGTATCCGTGCCATTCAAGAGGAGCCTCTAGAGGATGCTGTAGTCATTGGTGTAGAGCCAGAATCCCTTGAGATAGGGTTTGAACCAAGCGAGGTTGTTCAACGGGCCTTACCAGAGGTAAAAGACCGTGTCCTTAATGTACTTCGACAATGGGGCGTACAAGTAGAACCGAAATTATAGGAGTATATATGATTGAAAATTACAACAATGTAAGGGCTGTATTAAATGAATTGCGTTTAGCTCTTAAAAACTTGCGTGAGACTGGTGAAACCTATTCTATTTATATTGAAAAAACAGGTCTTACAGAGGAAGAACAAGTGGAAGTATTAGAAACCCTTGGACGTGGTCATATTACAATTAGTTTTAATGAAACTGATCAACCTGTAGAGTGGTATGAATCTCAATTCTCAGGCATTTGGATTGGTACTTTTAAAAATGGTCGCGATGACTCAATTTTACACACTGTAGAGGTAGCTAAATATCCTGTTGTTGCTGGTGCGTACGAAGAAGATATGGAAATGGCAGAAGAGGATTTACAATCCTGGATTGATGCTGCAGGACTATAATAGAAAAGGACCTTTGAAGTGGATTCCCAAATTAAACATGATTTGGGGATCCATTTTATGTTGAGGCTCCGTTTCGTTTGTGGCTTTTTTATATAAGTGAAACTTGTATTTTTTATATAAGTAAAACATGTATTTTTTACATAAGTGCAACATGTATTTTTTCATAAGTGAAACATGTATCATTGTAAAAGTTATGAAATTGTATTATTATATAAAGCCTCTTTTCTTTTAAGAGAGTTTTGTGGGATAAAAATTTTAATTCATAATAGTGGGGCTAAATTAATAAAATAACTAATTTTTATATGAATATAAAATGAAATAAGGGTATTTTGAGGTATCTGCTATTAAAATCTATCTGATTTTTTGATTAAGGCTTTATAGAACCAGTAATAATCATTATTTCTTAATTCAGTAGAGAAATAAAATTATTTTATAATTGGCTGCATTGAGTAAAATTTTAAATAAATGAATGTATTATTAATTTATTGTACTTATATATAAGCTAAATGAAGCGTATTTTTAGTGATTTTTTAAAAAGTAGCTTATTTACTGGGTTTATAAGTAGAATTTTATCTATTGTTAACCTTGAAAATTTGCCTTAATTTACTAATTAACATAAAATATGTGAGTAAAATACTTTGGAGGATTTATGTTACTTTCTATTGTAGTACCTGTATATAACGAAGAGGAAAACATAGCAATTTTCTATGAAGCCGTCACTGATGTTATGGCAGGTCTCACGTACGATTATGAACTAATCTACGTAGATGATGGATCTAGTGATTCATCAGCTATGATATTACGTGAAATTGCATACAATGATAAACATGTTAAAGTGTTATTGCTAGCTCGTAATTTTGGGCATCAGACAGCACTTACGTGTGGTCTTGATTATGCTCATGGCGATGCAGTTATTACAATGGACGGTGATATGCAGCATCCACCGGCATTGATTCCTGAACTCGTTCGGTTATGGGAATCGGGGTACGATGTGGTACGCACCATTCGAGATTCAACTGAGGACGCTAGTTGGGCTAAATCCTTCACGTCCAAGTATTATTACAAGCTAATGAACAAGATGGCTGATGTTCCTATTGTGGAAGGTGGATCTGATTTCCGCCTCATGAATAGTAAAGCATTAGGCACGTTGAAACGGTTTAGAGAACATGGTCGTTTCTTGCGCGGTATTGTTGGTGCCTTAGGGTATAGACAAGCTGAGTTGCACTTTGTAGCTCCACCTCGATTTGCAGGGGTTTCAAAGTTTAGCGTGCGTAAAATGATTCGATTTGCTCTCGATGGGGTAACAGCCTTTTCAAGGGTTCCTTTACGGGCCGCTTTATATGTAGGTGTACTCTGTGGTGGTATGAGCTTCTTGCTTATCTTACATATGTTGTATGTATACATTACAGGACAAGCCTTGAATGGGTGGACTACTTTGGGCGTATCAATTTTGTTCATTGGGGGGATTCAACTCGTCGGACTGGGAATTATTGGCGAGTATGTAGGTCGTATTTTTGAAGAGGTGAAGCAACGGCCTTTGTATTGGGTTAAGTCAGCTATAAATTTTGAAGAGCATGAAGAGGCTCCGTTACTCGGACCTAGTAGTGCAGATGTATTTATAGCATCAGAGACTTATACTCACAAACGCAAAGAAGACTAGCTGTATTTGTAGATGCAAATAAATAGACGGTTAGTATATTTTGAATAAATAACTTACTTTAAAAGTTTGGAAAGGAAGCATATGAAGTCAAAATATAGTAAGGTTAAAATAACGGCATTAACATTAACTTTTGTGTGTGCCACAACAGCCATGGTTGGTGCAACAACATTACAATATGGTGATAAGGGCAAAAGTGTTACAGCGGTTCAACAACAACTAATTAAGCACGGTTATAATGCTACAGACAAAAATGGTGTATATGGTAAGGAAACGAAATGGGCAGTTCGTCTGTTCCAACAAGATCGTGGCCTTCCTGTGGACGGTATCGTAGGTCCTGCTACGTATAACGCATTGATGAGTGCTCCTCGTTCTACGAAGGCAGTATTGACTCAAAATGCAGCGACAAAAGCAGTAGCAACGAAATCCGCTTTCACAAACAGTAACGCGACATCCCGTCGTATTGCTGGTCAATCCATTAATGGCAAAAACGTTAAATTAAACAATATTGCGAAAAGTGAAACACCTAACAGCATTCATGCTATCTTGGCAGAAGCTGACAAATACCGTGGTGTACCATATGTATTTGGCGGTACTACTCCAAGTGGTTTCGACTGCTCTGGTTATGTTAAATATGTATTCGAAAAACAAGGTATTTCCTTACCTCGTTTGGCGGACGAACAATATAACGTAGGTGTTGAGGTTTCTCGTGCGAACTTGAAAGCAGGGGATTTGGTATTCTTCGAAACATATGAGCCAGGTCCGTCCCATTCCGGTATTTATATTGGTGATGGCAAGTTCATCAGCGCCACTTCCAGTCGTGGTGTTGCAGTAGCAGACCTTGATACTGGCTATTGGGGTGAACGCTACATCGGCGCGAAACGCGTTGTGCGCTAATTTAATAACTAGCTATAAAAGAGGCTATACGAATCAATTGAGTTTTGTTGATTTGTATAACCTCTTTTTGTGCTTTTGCTTTAATAGATTTTATCTTGTTTTTACGATATAATGAAGAGTAAATAATTTTAGGAGGAATATACACATGAAGGGTAATGAGCTGCGTCAAGCATATTTGCAGTTTTTTGAAAGTAAAGGACATTTAAAATTAGATACGTTTTCTCTTATTCCAGAAAACGATCCATCTTTATTATTGATCGGGGCAGGTATGGCGCCATTAAAGCCTTTCTTTACAGGTAAATTGGTACCTCCTTGTCGTCGTATTACAACAAGCCAAACATGTATGCGTACAGGTGACCTTGAGAACGTAGGTCGCACAGCACGTCACCATACATTCTTTGAAATGCTTGGTAACTTCTCTTTTGGTGATTACTTCAAAAAGGAAGCTATCCATTGGGCTTGGGAGTTCTTAACTGAGGTTATTAAACTCGATAAAAATAGATTATATGTTACTGTATATCCAGATGACCAAGAGGCATATGATACTTGGCATAACGATTGTGGCGTAGAAGAAAGTCACATTTCTCGCTTAGAAGACAACTTCTGGGAAATCGGTGAAGGCCCATGTGGTCCAGATAGCGAAATCTTCTTTGACCAAGGCCCTGAACATGGTTGTGATGATCCTAACTGTGCACCAGGCTGTGATTGCGATCGCTACCTTGAAATCTGGAATCTTGTATTTACTCAATTCAATAAAATGCCAGATGGTTCCTATGAGCCATTACAACATAAAAACATCGATACAGGCGCCGGTCTTGAGCGATTGGCTTCCGTATTGCAAGGTTGCAGAACTAACTTCGAAACAGATTTGATTTATCCAATTATCGAAGCTACTGCAAAACGTGCTGGTGTTACTTATAATGATAATCCTAATACAGATGTATCTTTGAAGGTTATTGCTGACCACGCTCGTGCTGTAACAGCATTGATCTCTGATGGTGTATTGCCATCTAACGAAGGCCGCGGTTATGTATTGCGCCGTATCTTGCGCCGTGCTGTGCGTCATGGTCGTTTATTAGGTATTGAAGGCATCTTCTTAACACCGCTAGTTGATGTAGTAGTAGATATTCTTGGCCCTGGTATTAAATCCATTGCTGAGAAAAAAGACTTCGTTAAACGAGTAGTTCAAAACGAAGAAGAACGCTTTAACCAAACATTGGAACAAGGTCTTGAGTTATTGAACTCCTTAATCGACACCTTGGCTGCTGAAAAAGCAACCGTAGTTCCTGGTTCTGAAGTATTTAAATTATATGATACATATGGATTCCCTTGGGAATTAACAGAAGAAATCGCATCTGAACGTGGTTTCACAATCGACCATGAAGGCTTCGAAGCTGCTATGAAAGAGCAACGTGAACGCGCTCGTGAAGCTCGTGTTAAAGAAGATGCGAAGGTAGCAACACCAGATATTACTTTCTTGAAAGACGAAGAACTTCTTGAAGATGAGTCTGTAAAAGCATCTTCTGTATTGATGATAGGCAAAGGGGCTGAACGTTTACAAACAGCTGCTGACGGCGATGAAATTACGATTATCGTACGTACGACTCCATTCCATGCAGAAGGGGGCGGTCAATTAGGCGATACAGGCTTCATCGTTGGCCCAATGGGTAAAGTAGAGGTTCATAATACAAAACGCTTACCAGAAGGCACAGTATATCATATCGGTACTGTTGTAGAAGGTTCCATTTCTGAAGGCGATGATGTAGCTCTTGAAGTAGATACAAACCGTCGCTCTGCAATGGCTCGTAACCATACAGCAACTCACTTGTTACATGCGGCTTTGAAACAAATCTTAGGCGACCATGTTAACCAAGCTGGCTCCTTAGTAACGCCAGATTACTTACGTTTCGACTTCACTCATTTCTCCCCTGTAACACAAGAGGAACTTGATCAAATCGAAGCCCTTGTAAATGAAGAGATTCTTAAAGCTACTGACCTTGCTATTGCTGAAATGTCTATGGACGAAGCAAAAGAAAAAGGTGCTATGGCACTCTTTGGTGATAAATATGGCGACGTAGTTCGCGTTGTAGAGGTTCCAGGCTTCTCCGTTGAATTATGTGGTGGTTCTCACGTAGGCAATACTGCCTTCGTAGGCTCCTTCCGTTTAACTTCTGAAGCTGGTATCGGTTCCGGCGTACGTCGTATTGAAGCTATTACTGGTCGTGCAGCTCTCGATGCAGCTAAACAAGATCGTTTGACTATCGAACGCATGGCGGGCGAGCTTAAAACTAAAGCTCCTCAAGTAGAAGAACGTTTACATCAAGTGTTGGCAGAAGCTAAAGAAACTGCTAAAGAATTAGAACAAATTCGTAAAGAAGTTTCTGCTGCAGGTGCTGCTGATATCATTGCTGGTAAAGTCATGATTGGCGACGTTCCATTTGTAGCTGCCGCTGTAAAAGCCTCCTCTATCGATGAATTACGCGACTTAGCTGATATGGGCCTTGACAAATTAAATGGCTCTGGCGTAGTTCTCGTAGGTGCTGCTATGGGTGATGATAAAGTTAACTTTGTATGTAAAGTATCTAAAGACGTCGTTGCTAAAGGTGCAAAAGCTGGCAACATCGTAAAAGCTGCAGCTCAAGTAGCTGGTGGTAATGGCGGTGGTCGTCCAGATATGGCTCAAGCAGGCGGCAAAGAACCAGCTAAATTGATGGAAGCATTAAAAGCTGGTGGTGAGGAATTAACATCTATGTTACAATAGGCATATAATTTTATAATTATATTTCTATCTGTTATAGAAAAAATTCATAATGCATAAAAAGTTAATGACTATGTACCTTTGATTCAAGTATAATAGTAGGCGAGGTTTCACTTTCACAAGTGAAGCCCGCCAATGTAATAAAAAGGAGGGATACGATGAAAGTTTCTGATGAAACCATGCTATTCCGTAAAGTAGATGATGAACCGATGACAGCAGAAGAAGTGCTGACTCGTGTTTATCAATCTATTCAAGAAAAAGGTTACAATCCAATTAATCAAATTTTAGGTTATTTAATCTCTGGTGATCCAGCGTACATTACTAGTTATAATAATGCACGTTCTGATATTCGTCGCTTGGAGCGAGATGACTTGATTGAGGAATTGTTGAAAGAATACGCAAAGGCTAAACAATTATAATGAGAATTATGTCATTAGACGTGGGCAGCCGAACTATCGGTATTGCCTGTAGCGACGCACTGCTCATGACTGCACAAGGTATTGAAACCATTCGTAGAACATCCCTTGAAAAAGACTTTAATCGCTTACAAGAACTCATTGCTGAATATGAGGTACATGAGCTTGTAGTAGGTATGCCGAAGAATATGAATGGTACAAAAGGTGAACGAGCTGAAAAGACTGAAGAATTCGTTGAAAAGATGAAAGAAGTCATCGATTTACCTGTTTCATATTGGGATGAGCGGTTATCTACGGTTATGGCTGAACGCCAACTCATCGCGGCTGACGTAAGTCGTAAAAAGCGTAAATCCGTTATTGATAAAATGGCAGCGGTTGTAATTTTGCAAGGATACTTAGATCGCTTGCAGTTCAATAAATAAATCTTTTTTTCCATAAGGAGGGTTTCCAATGGTTGACCAAAACTTTGAAGGTGAAGTGTATTATTTAGAATTCGAAGACGAAAACGGCAATAAACAATACTTCACAGAAGATGTTGTTCTAAACCATGAAGGTCATGAGTACGCAGTTCTTGTACATGTACAAGATGAAGAGGAAGACCACGAAGGTCAAGATGACACATACATGATCTTGGCTAGTATCGAAAAAAATGAAGAAGGCGTTGAAGAATACGTACCTTTAGATGAAGAAGATGAAGTTTTTGAAACTTTAGTAAAAATGTATGAAGAAATGGGTGAAGACGAATAATCGTCTTTAAGATAAATCTAGCGTATTGCGTAGAGCAATGCGCTATTTTTATGTTTGGGCATAGATCGTCTTGAATTATAAACTAAGGTATTCATTCATATTATTAGCATGACCAAAAACTATAATTGCTATATCACATAAGCAGAGGGAAATAAGGTGATTAATGCCCTTTTGTGTAGGGGAAATATAGAGTTTATGATATAATAAAGTGATATATACTGTTATGTTACAGAAAGGAACTCAACGACGTGAGAAAAGCCTTAAGATATATTCTAATTCTTGCTATTGTTGGTGTATTGATTATTGGTGGTGGTCTTGGTGCATTATACCTAGTACCAAATACCTTCGCTCAAGATGATGGTACCCAAGTATTAGTTATTGAAAAGGGTCAGACTGGTACTGAAATTGCAGATATGCTTTACGAACGAGGCCTTATCCGTTCTACCCAAGGTTTTAAACTGTGGTTGTACTTGAGCGGTACTAATGATAAGCTCCAAACTGGTCATTACCAAATTCCTAATAAGGTAACTGTGCGCGAACTCATTTCTTTATTACAAGAAGGTCATGTAGAATCTATTCGTATCACAATTCCTGAAGGATATACCGTTGGTGATATTGCTATCGTTCTTGAAAAAAATCAAATCATGAAAGCAAAGGATTTCTTAGCTGAAGCAAAGACTTATGTACCATACCCATATATGAAAGGTACAAAACCAGCTACATATCCTGTGGAAGGTTTCTTGTTCCCAAGTACTTATGAAATCCCTGTTGGGGCTACACCTCGCGATGTTATCCAAATGATGGCTGATGAAATGAATCGTTACCTTACACCAGCTGTAAAGAAACAAATTCAAGCGCAACACATGAGTATTCATGACTTTGTAACATTGGCATCTATCGTTGAACGAGAGTCTCTATTTGATGCGGATCGTCCTACTATTGCAGGGGTGTTTAAAAAGCGTTTGGCTCATGGCATTCCATTACAATCTGATGCGACCATTTCCTATGTACTTGGTTATGCAAAAGAAAACGTAACAATTGGTGATACTCAACTACAAAGCCCATATAATACATATGTATCTAAAGGTTTACCACCAGGACCGATTGCTAACCCTGGTAAAAAATCTTTAGACGCAGTATTATATTCTGAAAATACAGATTACTTGTATTTTGTAGCAGATAAAGAAGGTCATAATCACTTCTCTAAAACATACGAAGAGCATTTAGCAGCGGTTAATAAGATTTATGGCGCTGATACAGCAACTCCTTCCTCTGCTAGCACAGAAGTGGCTGCACAAGCAGGTCCTAACTATGACGTAGCAGTAGCAACTACAGAGCCTGACTATAACTATAGTTCTGCAGAAGCGGTGGAAGCAGATTCTCAATATGTTGACGTTGAACCTACGTATAAATACACGCCAACAACTGTTCCAGCAGCTGAGGTTCCGGCTCCTGTACCTGCTCCAACACAAAATCAAACACCAAGTCAAGTTACACCAGCTACTCCATCTTATGGTAATAGCAGTAATAATACTTATGTACCGACTACAAATCGTGCACCAGAAACGACTCCATATGTAGCTCCAAGTACACAAGAGGTACCGCGTATTGAAGTGAAACCAGCTGAATCGGTTGATCGTTCTACGCTAAACGTGCCTAGTGGTAATAGCAATAAATAATGTAGGAGATTGAATCTACTTTCATGACATTAAATGATATTTTAAATGAACAGCGTATTTATGCGATGATTAATGATGTACCGATTCTACGTGAATCTGAGGTTCATCTATTTGAAGAATTAATAGGTTTGTACCGGCCCACCTCTGTGTTAGAGGTGGGCACCGCCATTGGTTACTCAGCTTTATTGATGGCTCCGCTACTCGATAAAGAGGAGGGACACATAACATCTATTGAATTAGATGATGTGCGTTACGAAATGGCGAAATATTATATTAACCAATCCGAATATGCCGATAAAATTACATTGCTGAAAGGCGATGCATCTCAAGTCTTAACGGAACTCACTGGTGAATATGATCTTGTGTTCTTAGATGGTCCTAAGGGACAATATCTAAAGCAATTAGAGCTCATTTTGCCGCATGTGAAAGAGGGAGGCGTTATCCTAGCGGACAATGTACTCTTTAGAGGCTATGTAAGGGGCGATAAGGAGCCGCCAAAACGGTTCAAAACTATCGTAAAACGGTTAAAAGAATACTTAACATATGTTGAAAATAAAGAATTGTTTAACACCACCATTTACCCTATGGGCGATGGCATGAGTGTGAGTGTGTGGAAAGGGCACAACAAATAATGGCAGAACATTTTATGGAATTGCTTTGTCCTGCAGGGAATATGGACAAGCTTAAAATGGCGATTCGCTATGGTGCGGATGCCGTATATTGCGCAGGTAAACGTTTTGGCTTGCGCGCAGGTAACTCTAATTTCTCCGACGAGGAATTAAAGGAAGCTGTAGAATTTGTACATGCTCATGGCAAGAAAATCCATGTAACATGTAATATCATTCCTCACAACGAGGACTTTGAAGGTTTAGAGGACTATTTGAAATTCCTTGAAAGTATCGGCGTTGATGCAATCATCGTTGCCGATATGGGTATTTTTAGCCTTGCTAAACGAGTGGCTCCAGGCCTTGAACTTCACGTAAGTACACAAGCTTCCACTACAAACTGGCACACAGTTCAAATGTGGAAAGAACTTGGTGCTACACGCGTAGTAGCAGCTCGTGAAGTATCCTTAGCAGATCTTAAAGAAATGAAGGACAATGTAGATATTGAAATCGAATCCTTCGTACATGGTTCCATGTGTATTTCTTACTCTGGCCGTTGCCTTTTGTCTAACTACATGACAGGTAATCGCGATGCGAACCGCGGTCAATGCTCTCAATCTTGTCGTTGGAAATACTCCCTCGTGGAATCTAACCGACCTGGTGAATATTATCCAATTGAAGAAGATGAGCATGGTACATATATTTTTAACTCTAAAGATTTGTGCTTGATTCACCGCATTCCAGACTTATATGAAGCTGGCGTAGATAGCCTAAAAATCGAAGGCCGTATGAAATCCGTTCACTACTGCGCAACAGTAGCGAAAGTATACCGTACAGCTATCGATACATACCTTAAAGAAGGTAAAGATTGGTACGTTCGTCCAGAATGGATTGCAGAATTAGAAAAGATTTCCCATCGTCCATATACAGATGGCTTTGCAGAAGGTCGTCCTGACGAAACAGCTCAAAACTACGGTAAATCTACTAACACACAAAGCCATGACTTCATCGGCTTAGTTATGGGCTACAACGAAGAAGAAAAATACGTTGATCTTGAACAACGGAACAACTTCAAAGTAGGGGATAAAGTAGAATTCTGCCAACCTAAAGGGGACCTTGTAGAAACTGTAATTGAAAAAATGACAGACGAAGATGGTAACCCTATCGACGTGGCACCTCATGCGCAAATGAAAGTTCGTATCTATATGGATACACCACTTGAACCGTATTCCATGATGCGCCGTGAGTGCAAACCTAAAGAGGATTAATAGTTAACTATACTAATATAAAAATCGTATATTTGATTAGTAGTTACATTAACAATGGTGTTTAATTATAAAAGTAAGCCATAGATGGAGCAGCTTTAAAGGAGGGCATATATGAGTGGTACAGCTTTAGAACCGAGTAAATCTATCGGTGCATTTCCGGATGTACCAGACTTACCGACCTCCGGAGAGGAAGCGTATGTGTACTTTCATATAGATCCTACCCATACGAATTTCATCAATCGCATCATTGAAGGCTATGAATACTTAGGCGTTATGACCTCTGTAGATACAAGTGGGCGGTGCATGTTGCGCTGTACACCATCTACAAAGCCGTTGGCTATTAAAGTATTAACTAGTTTATCCGATTATGTCACTATTGAGGATTAAGATAATAAGAACTAGTAGAGAAATGAGAGTATATCTATGAAACAATCTATTTTGAAACGTGCATTATTAACAGCTTGCCTTGGTGTATCTATGGCAGGTGTGGCTATGGCAGGCCCTGTAGGTCCTGTCATCATTCCTGAGGCTGGGGATGTGGTTATTATCAATCATGGCCCTGATATGACTTTCACAGGCAATATTAATTTCGATGTGGAAAGCCAAACTAATAATAATCTACAAATTGGTTCCACTGTGATTCCTAATGTTGTATACGGTGCAGCATTCAATAAATTAGGTGCACCAGATACAATTATCCCAGCTCAAACTTACGTATATGTAGGTACAAAAGATGGGGCGAATGCTTTCACAGAAGCTAGCGACGCCGACAAAAAAGGGGCTAACTGGAACGTAGAAACGTTGAAAAAAACTAAATCTGGCGATGTGCAATTGGCGAGCCGTGGTATTCCTGAAAAGCCCTTAGCAAACCAAGTAGCAACTATTAAAGATTCCATTATGCTTAGCGCTGTAGACCTCAGTACAACAGAGGTAGGCCGCAATAGCAAGGGCGTTCTATACATGACTGTACCTAAGGAATTGAAATTGACTGCTGATACTGGTATTCCGGAAGACGTAAGGGAAACAATGCCAGCGATGTTCCGTGGCAAAATGGGTGACTCCCTCATGGTAAACCTCATGCCTCTAAATGAAGAGGAGAAACAACAATTAGCAGCGAACCCACATAATGCAAATACAATCGTATTCAACCGTGGTATGAGCATGGCGAAAATGATTGGCTCCTCTGCACGTACAAGCAAAGTGTACACATACATGAAGGACCATTACTTGAACCTCGTTATCGTAGCAAAAGATTACGACGACAACGGTGCCCGTGGTAGCGGTGTTATGATGGTTTCTAAACAAGATAACTCTAATGATGTACTTTTAACACTCTACAAAGGCCCAGATCTTTCCAATAGCAAGTTGGAAAAGGTAATTGGTGCTATGTTATCTACAAACTTCAAACGCTAATATACAATATTAAACGGCTCGATATACTCGGGCCGTTTTGTTATATATAAAATTTATGAAATTTACTGTTGAACCGTATTGAATTTTTTAATTCTCTATGATACTATAATCTAGTAAAAGTGATGCAAAGGACATGATTCTCATATCCCTGTGTACCAGAGAGAGGCAGATGCTGGAAATGCCTTACACATATATCAGAGTTACCCCCTTTAAACTGATTTGTCGAACCTAAGTAGGCAAATACGGCCGCCACCGTTATCGGGCTTAATGAAGTGAATTACTATACACATATATTCGTATAGGTAGTTAACTAGGGTGGAACCGCGAATGATCTTCGTCCCTTGTTTGTAGGGATAGAGGGTCTTTTTTTATTACCAAAATCCGACTATCCTAGATAATAAATTGGAGGAAAGAAAAATGGCAGATGTAAAAATCATTTTACCTGATGGTAGTGCAAAGGAATACGCTGCTGGCACTACTCTTGGGGAAGCAGTAAAACAATTATCTAACAGCTTGGCTAAAAAAGTATTAGCTGCTAATGTAAACGGCGAATTAACAGACCTTCGCGAAGAACTCGTGGATGGTTCTGAAGTAGCTTTCTTAACATTCGAAGACGATGGTGGTAAACATACTTTGCGCCACACAGCGTCTCATATTTTGGCACAAGCAGTTAAACGCTTATGGCCTGAAGCTAAATTGGCTATCGGTCCTGCTATCGACAAAGGTTTCTACTATGATATCGATATGGAACACACTTTGACTCCTGAAGATTTAGGTAAAATCGAAAAGGAAATGAGCCGTATTGTAAAAGAAAATTTACCTATCACTAAATCTGTAATGTCTCGTCAAGAAGCTATTGAGTTCTTCAAATCTAAAAACGAAGACTATAAGGTAGAATTAATTGAAGATCTTCCTGAAGATGCAGTTATTTCTTGCTACTCTCAAGGCGATTTCATCGATCTTTGCGCAGGTCCTCACGTGGCATCTACTGGCAAGGTGAAAGCTTTCAAATTGCAAAGCATTGCAGGGGCATACTGGCGTGGCGATGAAAAAAATAAAATGTTGCAACGTATTTACGGTACAGCATTCGAGAAAAAAGAAGAACTTGATGCATACCTTCACATGCTTGAAGAAGCAGCCAAACGTGACCATCGTAAACTTGGTAAAGAACTTGGCTTGTTCGTTATCAAAGAAGAAGGTCCTGGCTTCCCATTCTTCTTGCCAAAAGGTATGGCCCTTCGCAACGAATTGGAAAACTTCTGGCGCGAAGTACATCATGAATTTGAATACGAAGAAATTCGTACACCAATCATCTTAAATAAACAATTATGGGAAACATCTGGTCACTGGTTCCATTACCGTGAAAATATGTACACTACAATCATCGACGAAGAAGAATATGCAATTAAACCAATGAACTGCCCAGGCGGTATCTTGGTTTACCAAAACGAAATGCATTCCTACCGTGACTTCCCATTACGTTACGCTGAACTTGGCTTAGTACACCGTCATGAATTGTCTGGTGCATTACATGGCTTGTTCCGTGTACGTGCGTTCACACAAGACGATGCTCACGTATTCATGTTGCCAGATCAAATGCAATCTGAATTGATGAAAGTTATTGAATTGTTCGACCGCATTTACAGCCAATTCGGCTTGAAATACCATGTGGAATTGTCTACTAAACCAGACAACGCAATGGGTGACGATGCAATTTGGGAAGCAGCTACAGAAGCATTGCGTAATGCTATCGAAGCCAAAGGCATTCCTTACGTAATTAACCCTGGTGATGGCGCTTTCTACGGCCCTAAACTCGACTACCATATCGAAGACTCCTTAGGCCGTACATGGCAATGTGGTACTATCCAATTGGATATGAACTTGCCTGAACGTTTCCAAATTGAATATGTTGGCGAAGATGGTCAAAAACACCGTCCTATCATGATTCACCGTGCATGCTTCGGCTCCATGGAACGTTTCATCGGTATCTTGACTGAACACTATGCAGGTGCATTCCCAACTTGGATGGCTCCTGTACAAGTTAAAATCTTGCCTATCTCTGAAAAACACGTTGAATACGCTGAACAATTGGCTAAACAAATGCACCACGACTATGTACGCGTAGAAGTAGACGATCGTAGCGAAAAAATTGGCTACAAAATCCGCCAAGCACAAATGGCAAAAGTTCCATACATGCTTGTTGTGGGGGATAAAGAGATTGAAGAAGGTACAGTTAACGTTCGTAAACACGGCGGTGACGAATTAGGTTCTGTACCATTTGAAGAATTCTTCAATGCCATTAAAATTGAAATTAAAGAACGCAACTAAATTCAAAGGAAGTAGCTATATTTAATTGCTTTTAAAAAGGTAGGGCATTTGGTATTCACTATGTGAACCAAGCCCTACCTTTTTGTTTTTCTCTAAATAAGGTTTTTCGACAACTAAATAATTCAGAAGATTAAGAAATATATATTGCATAATTACGGTTAAGTTGTATAATTTAATATTAGTAAACTTAATATAGAGTTGAAGTTCAATTATCTTATCTTTTAATTGTTACCTGTGAGTAGCGAAAGGAAAAAACTATGAAAGATGTAAATTCATACGGCTGGAAAGCTGTCATTGGTTCTTCTGTGGGCTATGCCATGGATGGTTTTGATCTCTTGATTCTAGGTTTTATGTTAACCTTGATATCAGGGGATTTAGGTTTATCTACGGGACAAGCTGGTTCTTTAGTTACGTGGACCTTAATTGGCGCCGTATTAGGGGGCTTCATTTTCGGTACCTTATCGGATAAATATGGCCGTGTTCGCGTCTTAACGTGGACTATCGTACTATTTGCCGTATTTACTGGACTTTGTGCCTTTGCTCAAGGCTATTGGGATTTACTTATTTACCGTACAATCGCTGGTATTGGTTTAGGCGGTGAATTTGGTATCGGCATGGCATTAGCTGCTGAAGCGTGGCCTGCGAAACACCGTGCGAAAGCGACTAGCTACGTTGCTCTTGGCTGGCAACTAGGCGTATTGGGCGCTGCACTATTAACACCGTTATTGATTCCTTACATTGGATGGCGCGGCATGTTTATGGTAGGTATTATTCCTGCCTTTGTGGCGTGGGTATTCCGTGCCAAACTACACGAACCAGAAATCTTTGTCCAAAGTAAAGAGGTAAATGAACATTCTCATAGGGAATCCTTTAAATTACTTGTGAAAGACGCAGCCACTACGAAAACATCTATTGGTGTGGCCATCTTAACATCGGTTCAAAACTTTGGGTACTACGGTATTATGATCTGGTTACCTAACTTCTTGAGTAAGCAATTGGGTTTCTCCCTTACTAAATCTGGTTTATGGACTGCTGTTACAGTATGCGGCATGATGGTTGGCATTTGGCTATTTGGACGATTAGCGGATAAACTTGGTCGTAAACCTACATTTATCCTGTTCCAAGTATGTGCAGTAGCTTCTATTTTGATTTACTCCCAACTATCTGATCCAACAGCGATGCTATTTGCTGGTGCGATTCTAGGTGCTTCTGTAAATGGTATGATGGGTGGCTACGGTGCTTTAATGGCAGAAGCGTACCCAACAAGTGCTCGTGCAACAGCGCAAAACGTATTATTTAATATCGGTCGTGCTGTAGGTGGCTTTAGCCCAATGGTGGTGGGTATGATTATCTCTATGTACTCCTACCAAGTGGCAATTGCCTTCCTTGCCATTATCTATGTAATCGATATCCTAGCAACAGTATTCTTGATTCCTGAACTAAAAGGTAAGGAACTAGAATAGAAAACATAATCTAATACAATTAAAAATCCTACAATTTCCGGTAATCAGAAATTGTAGGATTTTTAGTTTGTAGATATTAAGCAATTCCAATCCAGTGCCAGTATGTAAGTGCGAATATGAGCATCATTACATAGCCGATGATAGTTAATGGAATACCTGTAGTCATAAATGTTTTTACATCAAATGTATCTGTACCGTAAGCCAGCATGCCTTGAGGAGAGTTTACTGGTAATACTAGACCAAAGCAGATCGCATATTGCATGAGCATTGTTACTCCTAAAGGGTTAAGCCCTTCTGCGCTATGACTCATAACAATGGAGATTACAATTGGAATCATCGCGGAGGATAGAGCTGTAGCAGAGGCAAAGCCTAAATGGATAACAATAAGGAATGCAGCCATTACAGCAATTAAAATGAATACGCTCGCTGTTTCGAGGGAGAATGCATTAACAAATACTTGAGCAAGCCATGTAGCAGCTTTTGTTTTCAGTAATACTGCACCAAGACCAATGCCTGCACCAAACATTACGATAGAACCCCAGTCGATATTTGGTTGGGCAAATTTCCAGTCCATAATACCGATCTTAGGGAAGAAGAATAAAGCGATGGCTATAATTGTCGATGTTGTAGTATCGATGGAGTGTAATTTGCCACCTGTAGCCCACAATGCAAGTAGCGCGATAGAAATACATAATAATTTCTTTTCGTCAAAGGACATAGGACCAATTGCTTCACGCATTTTTGCAAGCTGTACATCACCTCCAACGAGTTCTTTAAACTCAGGTTTAATGAAAGCTTGCGTTACAAAGTAGGTGATAATAACCATGATAATGGAGAACGGAGCAGCTGCAGTGAGCCAATCGATCCAACTTACAGCACTTTTCATTTGTGTTTGCATAAAGCCAACAGCCACAAGGTTTTGGGCCGCTGCCGTTTGAATCATGATGTTCCAGAATGTATCTGCCTGTATGGCACCTACCATGAGAAGAGCTGCTACACGGCTTTTACGTTCAATACCTAAGTTTTCGACAATACCGATAATAATTGGTGCTAAGCAAGCAATACGAGCCGTCGCACTTGGAACAAAGAAAGCAAGGATAAGACCTGTAATAATAACACCTAAATAAATACGGCTAACTTTCGTGCCTACACTAGATAAAACCATCATGGCAATTCGACGATCAAGTCCTGTTTTACGCATAGCTACAGAGATAAACATAGCGGCACCAACAAGAATCATGGCAGGGGAAGAATAACCTGAAATGATAAGCTTTAAGGCATTAGCCGTACCCATAGCTTTGGCTGGCGCTTCAGGATTTGGTGAGAATCCTAATAGTAGAGCTGTAAGTGCTGTAATCATGGTAGCACTTACAGGATAGGAAACAGCTGATGTCATCCACAAGATAATGGCAAAGGCGAGAACACCGATCATACGATGACCACCTGTAGATAATGTTTCTGGTGTAGGCAATAATAAAATGCCACCTAGAACGATGAAAGATAGAATAAGACCAATATTTTGAGCAGTTGTACGTGCCTTTTGAGGAGGGGAACTGTTTGTTGCACTCATAATAAAACTCCTTTCAATTTGTGTAATACCTATTACTGTATAATAATAAATAATGTAAACTATATAAACTAGACTATCCTATAAAGTACACTATCCTATAAAGTAAACTATTCCATAAAGTACACTATATAAGCTAGACTATTCTATAAATATTATTGTATCGTATTTTCTATAGAATTAGTTGTATAATTTATAAGAATATTGTATACATAAAGAGAGAGCGGTGTCAGTAAGTATACCTATATACAGAACTTATAATGTCTGTTATACTATAAGAATTGTAATAATAAATTCATGGTTAAAAGATCAATATTTTTTGTTGACTTTCACCAGTCGATTTGTTATTATAATTAAGTAATTTATGAAGCAGAGGCCATCCGCCACTCACCTAATACCATGAAGTATGAGGTTAATATAGAGAACTCTATTCGGATGGTGTTTGCCGTCCGTTTTTTTTATTCTCTTGGAGGTGAACGCTATTAGCAAGGATACACCACGCATTAATGAAGAAATTCGTGCTCGTGAACTTCGTGTCGTAGGTCCTGAAAACGAACAAATCGGCATTATGTCTGCCCGTGAGGCGTTGGCATTGGCTGAAGAAAAGCATCTTGATCTTGTGGAAATTGCACCTAACGCTAAACCACCGGTAGCTCGTATTATGAACTACGGTAAATATCGTTATGAACAACAAAAACGCGAGAAAGAAGCGAAAAAGAAACAAAAAATCGTAACTTTAAAAGAAGTTAAGTTACGTCCACATATTGAAGACCATGACTTTTACGTAAAAATGAAAAACGCATCCAAATTCTTGGCTGAAGGTAACAAAGTAAAAGTAACTATCATGTTCCGCGGTCGTGAACTTTCACACCCTGAACTAGGCATGGCAGTGTTGACACGTTTCGCTGAAGAACTCAAAGAAACAGCGTCTATTGAAAAAGCAGCTAAATTAGAAGGTCGTAACATGACCATGATTTTAGTAGGTAAATAAGGTATTGGGAGGATTATAATTATGCCAAAAATTAAAACTCGTCGCGCAGCGGCTAAACGTTTCGCAGTAACTGGTACTGGTGAATTCAAGCGTGCAAAAGCTTTCAAAAGCCACATTCTTGAGAAAAAATCTCCAGCTCGTAAACGTAATTTACGTAAAGCTACATTGGTTGCAAAAGCTGACCACAAACGCGTAGCTAAATGCTTACCATACGCTTAATCGTTAACTATTAGATCGATAACATCGTAATTTAGGAGGAATATACAATGGCAAGAGTGAAAAAGGGCGTTACAGCTCATGCACGTCATAAAAAGATTTTAAAATTAGCTAAAGGTTACCGCGGTACACGTTCCCGTTTGTTCAAAAAAGCTAACGAAACAGTAATGAAAGCGTTGTACTACGCTCGTCGTGACCGTCGTGCGAAAAAACGCGAATTCCGTCAATTGTGGATCGCTCGTATCAACGCAGCGGCTCGCATCAATGGCACAACTTACAGCCGTTTCATCGCTGGTTTGACTAAAGCAGGCGTTGAAGTTAACCGTAAAATGTTGGCTGACTTGGCAGTTAACGATGCAGCAGCATTCGCTAAACTTGTTGAAGTAGCTAAAAACGCTTAATAGCATAACAATACAGATTAAGGACTCTCTTTGGAGGGTCCTTTTTTGTATGGTGAAAGTATGCTATAGTGAACATACAATCGTGTTGTGTAAGAGCGGGAGAATAGAGGAGGAGTAGGTAATGGAACAGTTATTTTATTTATTGATACCGTTAGGACTTTGTTTGTTCTATTTAGGTATTAAATACACGATTCGCTTTGGTAGAGCTAAGATGCTCTATGAGATGCCCTATGTAAATAAAGAAGGCACCTTTACTTTAGAGCGAGCAGGAACGTATGGGGTGTGGCTTAGTGGAAAAATGTTTACAAAGGCGCCTATTGGCGAATTTGGGTTTAACTTAGTTGATGAAACAACGGGAAGGACAATTCCTTTATTTTTATCTGTTATGCGTGCCCGGGTTAATAGTTTTACTCACTCAAGAATGGAACTATATACCTTTGATGCAGGTCCAGGCACCTATAGACTGTCCATTACAGAAGATCCTTTTGTACTAGATACAGTTATGAAAAAAGTAGGCGATAAGGTGATTAAAGGAGCGGTTGATTATAATCTATTTACTATACAAATCTATACACATACTTCCTTTGTTTTAAGGTTTATATCAATTTGGATGATTGCACTTGGACTTATTATTGCTGTATTAGGCGGAGTTCTTCCTAACACTTTAGTGTGAAATAGTAGATAGTTTTGGCTATTTTATATAATGAATAAATTATCAGAAAAGTGAAATACCAAAAGAGGAGTTTTATCATAGCTTGTAGAACTAACTCAATAATGAACCTATTTGAAGGTGTTTGTTAAAAGGAGACATTATTATGGGAATGTTGAAAAAGCTTTGTATGACTTCTATGTTAGGTGTTATGATTGCTGTGCCTACGTATGCAACTGTTGTTACAGGTAGTCAATCCGATGTAAACATGGAATTAAAATATCCATTGGTATATACCACTAATATGTTTGCACAAAAAGCAATTAATACAGATATTGCTAACTATGTTTTATATGCGAAATCAGTTTATTACGATCAACATGCGTACCAAGTAAAACAAAATTATAAAGTTACCTATGAAGATGCTCAAGTAGTATCTATTTTGTTAACTACATATCACTATCATGCTGGTGCCGCACATGGAATGTATAACACTAAAGGCTTAGTATATAACAAGATAACTGGCCAAAGAATTCCGCTATATAACTATGTGAAAATTGCTAATCCACAACAAATAGAACGGGGCATTAATTCTGGTATATTGCGCTTCTACCGTGAAGATCATAAAAAAGCAGACCTACTACCTAACTGGAATGTAGAATACGTTTCTGATAACTACTACTTAAAAGGTAAAGGTGCTATAGGCCTTGTATACCAACCATATGAATTAGGTCCATACTCTTATGGGAATACATTCGTTGAATTCTCACCAAAAGCCATTGAATACTTTAACCGTATGAATGGTTAGAAAATAGTATATTGGTAAATCGAGTTATAATATAAACTTGAAATAGCATAAAAGCCTGTATACTTATATTGAGTATTACAGGCTTTCACTATGTAATGGGAGAGAATATTCATTATATGGTATTCTATATATAATCTATGTTTGTTATATGTGAAAGGTTGAGAGAGAATGAAACGTATGTTGTTAAGTTTATTATGCTTGAGTTGTATTACTCTTACCAGTCAAGCAATTGATATTAATATACCAGGTGCAGATTCTACAATATCAAAGGATGCCTATCAAAACTATCGGAAGGTAGATGCGACCGCTAAGAAGATGGAAGCTGATGTGGGCGATAAGGTGCGGGCTAAATATTCAAATAATATGCCTAAAAAATGGACGATAGATGAATTAGTCTATTTAACGCAAGAATTAAATCATTCAGTTAACTTTTCATCTTCTGTTTTTATTCTTAAAGATAATGGAGCTAATTTAAAATTTACTTTTCCTGACGGGACTCGGTTTGGTAAAACTACTAAGGGAGACCCGTTAACTACAGAAATTAAACGTGGAAACTTTCTTTTGATTGATGGAAACCTAAATTATAACATTCGCAAAGAAAATCAAAGCACGTCTACAGGGAATTCATTCTCCTATCCAACTGTTAAAAATGCAACATGGGAGATTAGCCCAACTAAAACGGGTTCATTAGAGGGGGCTATTAATTTTAAAGTTAAGGCAGATCCTTCAGTATCGTATCTGATTGCTTTTGATTTGACTAAAAAGAAAGAAGTTGAGTTGTTAAAAACACATGATCAAGAGTATGTATATAAACAACTCATGTCTCCGTTGGTTAATTATGTGTTGCCGTCTATTGAGCCAGCTAAGCAATTACTTTCAAAAACTAAACCTATCACAATTAATGGATTTACATTCCAAACGTTGAAGTCTAGTGATTTAACTTATAATGGTCCTGATAATGATGCTATTTACATTTATGATGGTAAAAGCTATCGTGAAGGCATTATGGTAAGAGAATTACAACCAGAAGAATTAGCTAAACCACATACAATAAATGCTAAATTGATACAATACTTTGCTATGTATAAGCCTTACTCTGAGTATAGACCTATTCAATATGCAACCGTTTGGAATGATGCTACCCCTGCTATTTATATGGAAGTAGAACGATCCACATCAAAAATGTATATTCAATCGTTATATGATGATAAGTATTTATATACGCACTTTATCATGGCAGATTTAGATTATAAAGTACCATCAAAAGACTTGCGTGATGTGGTCCAATACGTAGATAATGCAAATGATAAAGACAAATACTCAAAAAGTTTAGCAGGTATGTCAGCTGTACCAAAAGGTGTATTTGATATGACTTTATTTCCAAAAAAACAGTAAATAATTATAAAATGTAATGACCATAGAATTGAAACTATGGAAATAGTTGATCTGAAATATAAACCTAATTTAATTCCTACCCTAATTCGTGAAAGTGGAATCTACCCTGCGTATCATATGAATAAACAACACTTAATCTCGGTGGATATTGAAAGATATGAAGATGCTGAAAAATTTAAAATGCTGGTGGATATGAGCTATCAGTTGGTGGGGAAGAAGTAAGAATATTTAGGCTAAATTGATATTTAAAACAAAAGAATAAGTACATATTATTGCTTTATGTAAGATTTGCCACATATTTTCACTGTTACTTTAGTAAAGTGTTTATATGTGGCATTTTTTGTAGTAGAATAAAATTAATTACTATGAATAAATCATGAAAAGTTAGGAGATATTATGGGTGCCGAATTAAATCAAAAATTATTTAGTGCTGCTGATAGCTTACGCGGTAAGATGAGTGCTGATCAATATAAAGATTATCTCTTGGGGTTAATATTCTATAAATATTTATCCGATAAATTATTGGAATCGACAGTTGTAAAAGCTTATAAATCTCTTGATGAATACAATACTGTAGCAAA
>ERZ773207.11-NODE-11-length-61688-cov-4.505184_pt1 | contig 61688 bp, 49 predicted proteins | sample MGYA00580997_ERZ773207 | MGnify/ENA primary metagenome ERZ773207 (study PRJEB29015, sample SAMEA2738170) | human oral metagenome | biome: human oral; feature: human-associated habitat; material: saliva | place: China | collected 2239 ... | reverse complement strand
TGAATAGCCTTACCTTTTACGCCAGTTTTTTCGGGCGACGCCGTCGCTCGCCCTGCTTGGGCCTAATAACTTGCCCCGCTTGCACCTAGCCACCCAGCCACCCACCCGCTTGCGCCCAGCCACCCAGCCGCGAGCGCCGTCGGGACCAAATCCCCAGCCCATAAGCCATGAGTAGCCCACACGTGTCGCGTCCAGCCCCACAGACTCCACCGAAACCATATGAGCACCCTAGAGCCTGCCACTGCATCAAGTAGGCAAATCTAGACACAAATACAGTATTGAAACATAATCAAAGAATCACTAAAATATCTTTAAGTAGAAAGGAAGCTATCGTGGACACAACCTTAAAGGTCTGCCTCTCAGGGCGATCAGACCAAATAAGTCCAGCAACGATGGCCGCAGCATTTAGCGCATTCGCCACTCTCCTAGATGCCCCAAACAACGGCATTCATTGGCAGATGACACAGGTCAGTATCGGCTCCCTTACATTGGCGGCAAGCCCATGTGGACAAACCAGAGATGAAGAACTAGAAGGATTCACTGAACTGGTTTCTGGCCTTAAGCTTCACGCGATGACTGGTAAGGTCCCAGACTCTTGGTCAGATAAAGGTCGTGAGGCATTGAAAAACCTTGGTGATTTAACCACTGAACCAGGGGTAGAAAGTATTACTGCTATCGCCGGCAATCAAACTATTGCTTTCAACGCTTCACCTAAAGACACCCCTAAAATCCAAGTAAAAACCTCAATTGGATCAGTAACAGGGAAGATTGATCGCATAAACACACGTGGCGGATGTGAGTTTGGCCTTATTGATGAGACTGAAAAGCATCCGGTCAGAGTGATTTTCCAGATCAGTCAATTAGAAGAGATTAAGCAGCTTGTAGGAAAACGGGTACGCGTTCGCGGCGAACTAACCCGTAACCAGCAGGGACGCAAAGAATCATTGCAGATGCGCCGCATTGAAGAGATAGAAGATCACGCAGATCTACCCACGGTTGATGATCTGGTGGGGATCTGGCAGGCTCCTCGCCAAGCAATGAGTGCTGAGGAAATTGTCCAGGAGATGCGCCGTGCCTAGCAGCAAATCAACTAAGTCAGCGTTTCTGTAACCCCGCACTCATTCAGCGGATGGGGCAACAGCGCCACTCATGGCATGAACTACACTTATGCCATTAAATATCTGCAGAAAAGGAAGTACCGATGCCTGCAAGCGCCGACAACCCCACTCCTTATCGTTACAACGCAGCTCTGGCCGAGTCCATTGAGCTAGATTGGCAGCGTTACTGGGATGAAAATGGCACCTTCTATGCTGACAACCCGGTAGGGCCGCTAGCCGGAGAGCGCTCTCAGCGTGAGAAGTTCTTCCTCCTGGATATGTTCCCCTACCCTTCGGGTAAGGGCCTGCACGTGGGTCACCCTCTGGGTTACCTGGCCACTGACGTGGTTGCCCGTTTCAACCGCATGCAGGGCAAGAACGTGCTTTACACCATGGGTTATGACGCCTTTGGTTTACCTGCTGAGCAGTATGCCGTGCGGACCGGCCAGCACCCGCGTATTTCCACCGAAGCCAACATTGCTAACATGCGTCGCCAGCTGCACCGCATGGGTATGAGCCACGACCCGCGCCGCTCTATTGCCACCATTGACGTTGACTATGTGCGCTGGACCCAGTGGATTTTCTTGCAGGTGTTTAACTCCTGGTTTGACCCCCAGGCGCCGCGTCGTGACGGTCGCGGCCTGGGTGCGGCCCGCCCGGTCAGCGAGCTGCGTCAGAAGCTGGCTAACGGCGAGGTTGAGCTGCCTAAAGACATTGCTGACTCACGCAGCTGGGATGAGCTCAGCGCCCTGGAGCAGAGCCGCGTGGTTGACTCTTTCCGCCTGGCCTATGTGGCTGAAGTGCCGGTTAACTGGTGTCCGGGCTTGGGCACGGTGCTGGCCAATGAGGAGGTCACCGCTGATGGTCGCTCTGAGCGCGATAACTTCCCGGTTTTCAAGCGCAACCTGCGCCAGTGGATGATGCGCATCACCGCTTATGGTGAGCGTCTGGCTGATGACCTGGACACTGTGGACTGGCCTGACAAGGTGCGCTCTATGCAGCGTAACTGGATTGGTCGCTCTGAAGGCGCCCAGGTTGATTTTGCGGTCAGCGGCCAGGGCGTGGACGGCGGCCAGATCACCGTGTTCACTACCCGCCCTGACACTCTCTTTGGTGCTACCTTCACGGTTGTGGCCCCTGAGCACCCGCTTTTGGGTGGCACTTACCCTGCTGCCTCCGACGACGCCGCCGCGCTTAAGGTCCCCTCGGTTTGGCCTGAGGGTACTCGCGAGGAGTGGAAGGGTGGCTACGCCACCCCGGTTGAGGCTGTAGCCGCCTACCGCGCCCAGGCTGCGCGCACTTCTGACGCTGACCGCACTGCGTCAGACCGTGAAAAGACCGGTGTGTTTACTGGCCTGTGGGCTACTAACCCGGTTAACGGTAAGCAGCTGCCGCTGTTCATTGCTGACTATGTGCTGATGGGATACGGCACCGGTGCGATTATGGCCGTGCCCGCCCACGACCAGCGTGACTGGGAGTTTGCTCGCGCCTTCAACCTGGACATTGTCCAGACCATTGGCCCGGCTGAGAACCCGCGCGGCATTAACCTGGACGAAAAGGCTTACGTGGGCGACGGCGTCGCAGTTGACTCAGCTAACGCTGAGGTGAGCCTGAACGGCCTGGGCAAAGACGCAGCTAAGGCTAAGATGACCGCCTGGCTGGAGGAAAAGGGCTACGGACGCGGCGCTATCACCTACCGTCTGCGTGACTGGCTGTTCTCTCGCCAGCGCTACTGGGGTGAGCCCTTCCCGATCGTGTGGGATGAGGAAGGTGGCGTGCACGCCCTGCCTGAGTCGATGCTGCCGGTTGAACTGCCTGAAGTTACCAACTACTCCCCCACCACCTATGACCCTGAGGACGCTTCCTCCTCACCTGAGCCGCCGCTGGGGCGCGCTCGCGAATGGGTTGAGGTTGAGCTTGACCTGGGTGACGGCCCGCGCGTCTACTACCGTGAAACCAACACCATGCCCCAGTGGGCTGGTTCTTGCTGGTACGAGATGCGTTACGTTGACCCGGACAACTGCCAGGCTCTAATTGACCCGGCTAACGAGGCTTACTGGATGGGTCCGCGCCCCGAGGTTGGTAACACTTCGGGTGGTACCGACCTCTACATTGGCGGCGTGGAGCACGCGGTGCTGCACCTGCTGTACTCGCGTTTTTGGCACAAGGTGCTGTTTGACCTGGGCTTTGTCTCTTCCTCTGAGCCTTACCACAAGCTGTTCAACCAGGGTTATGTGCAGGCCTACGCCTACAAGGACAAGCGCTGCCAGTATGTGCCCGCAGATGAGGTTGTGGAGGAAGAAGAAGGCAAATTCACCTGGCAGGGCGAGCCCGTCAAGCGTGAATACGGCAAGATGGGTAAGAGCCTGAAGAACATCGTCACCCCTGACGACATGTATGAGGCTTACGGCGCCGACACCTTCCGTGTTTACGAGATGAGCATGGCTCCCCTGGACATGGACCGCCCCTGGGAGACCCGCGCGGTGGTTGGTTCGCAGCGTTTCTTGCAGCGCTTGTGGCGTAACGCCATTGATGAGGTCACCGGCGAGCTGGTGATCAGCGAGGATGAGCCTGACTTGGCCACCAAGAAGCTGGTTGCGCGCACTATTGATGGGGTAACTGAAGATTACGCCAACATGCGCCTGAACACTGCTATCGCCAAGCTGATTGTGCTCAACAACCACCTGACCTCCATTAAGGCGGTACCGCGTGAGGCTATCGAAGCCCTGGTTTTGATGGTTTCCCCGGTGGCTCCCCACATTGCTGAGGAGCTGTGGAAGCGCCTGGGTCACGAGAACTCTTTGGCCCGCGAACCCTTCCCCACTGTTTCCGACGCCGCACTGCTTAAGGCTGACGCGGTTACCTGCGTGATTCAGGTGGCTGGTAAGGTGCGCGACAAGCTTGAGGTTGACCCTGACATTGACCCGGCTGAGCTTGAACGCCTGGCCCTGCAGGCTCCTGGCGTTAAGCGCACCCTGGGTGACAGCGAGATTCGCAAGGTGATCGTGCGCGCCCCTAAGCTGGTCAGCATTGTCCCAGCCAAGTAGGCAGTTTTTGCTAGCTCAGGCGCTTTGGCCGGCTAACCGCTTTGGCTAGCTGAGCACTTGGCTTGGGCGGCGCGTGGTTAGCGCGCCGCCCACACCGGCCAGCTAGTAGCTAAACATTGTGGCCCCGGCTAATAGCCGGGGCCACTTGTTTTGGGCGCCGCTGAGGCGCGGTTTTGTTCAGCGCCGCTAAGGCGCAGGCCAGCGCGCGCAGTTTGGCTTCGCGCGCCGGGGCTGGTTTTGTCCGCTCTGGCCCAGCTTCACGCGCCGGCCTGGGCCAGCGCGGTTTTAGGCGTCGCAGGCAGGGGCGATGTCTTGGCGTTGGCGCCATTCGCTTTCCAAGATGCCCATCAGGATTCGGTCAAAGTAGCGTCCCATGTGGTAAACCACTTCACGGCGGCAGCCTTCAGTGACAAAACCTACAGATTCATATAGACCAATGGCGTGCTGGTTATAGTCGTAAACTTCCAGCTCAACCTTGTGTGCGTTGTACTCTTCAAAAGCTAGACGCAATGCGATTAGCAAAGCCTCGCGGCCGTAGCCACGGTTTTGGTGGCCAGGGGCGATAGTTATTCCTAACGTAGCGCAGCGCACGGGAGATTTAATTCCATAGATGGAGATAGTGCCTACCACCTGGCCATCTAGGGTTTCAATGGTGCAGGTAAAACCGCTGGCGGGGTCTTCAACCCGCCACATTTTAAAAAGGTTTTCTAGTTGGTCTGCGTTGAAAGGCATAAACAGATCGTTTTGCCCAACGCTCACCTCGGCGTCGTTATTCCAGGCGCCGTAAATGTCCCAGTCAGAATCTTTAACGGGGCGCAGGCGAACCTTAGCCCCTTCAAGCATGGCTTGGCGCCAGCGGAGCAGGTTCTTGTACATACTCTAAGTGTACAAAGACTGCGACAATAATTTGTCAGACATTTTTCTATAGGGGGATATGTGCATTATGTTTGCAAAGTCGTGGCGGTAACAGTCAAAGACCACGTGGGCATACCTATAAGGATGTATGTAAGGATTGAGGCGTGAGCGTGCCCCAAAATTTATCTGCCACCCCAAGCAGCCCCTCTGAAACACCAAGCCACCAGGTAAAAATCGGCCCCCATACACTGGCCACCCCGGTGGAGTTAGCGCCGATGGCGGGGGTTACTAACGCTTCTTTTAGGCGTCTTTGCCGTGAATTTGCTGAGTCGGCCCTGCCTAAGCAGCTGCGCCCAGCCTCCAGTGGCCAGATCCCCTACGAGGGCGGCCTACTGGCCCCGGCGGGCTTGTTTGTTACCGAAATGGTTACCACCCGCGCCCTGGTGGAGCGCAACCCGAAAACTTTACAGATGGTGCGCACTGACCCCACTGAGCGTCTGCGTTCAATCCAGCTTTACGGGGTTGACCCTAATGTAACCGCCCAGGCGGTAGAAATCTTGGTGCGCGAAAACCTGGCCGACCACATTGATTTGAACTTTGGTTGCCCCGTACCCAAGGTGACGCGTAAAGGTGGCGGCTCAGCCCTGCCCTGGAAGCGTGACTTGTTTAAAGCCCTAGTTAATGCGGCAGTGCAGGCAGCCAAGGCCGCTAGCGAGAGCCGCGACTTTGAGGTGCCGGTAACCATCAAAATGCGTATCGGCATTGATGATGACCACATCACCTATCTAGACAGTGCCCGGGAAGCTGAGGATGCGGGTGTAAGCGCCATCGCCCTACATGCGCGCACCGCCCAGCAGCACTATTCGGGCAGCGCCCAGTGGGATTACATTGGCACCCTTAAGCAGGCGGTTAGTGTGCCCGTGCTGGGTAATGGGGATATTTGGGTTGGTGACGACGCCGTTAACATGCTGGCTGCTACCGGCGCCGACGGCGTCGTGGTGGGCCGGGGCTGTCAGGGGCGCCCCTGGCTGTTTGCTGACCTGGTACATGCTTTGCACGGCAGCAGTGAACGCACCCACCCTGATTTGGCGGCAGTGCTTGAGGTGATCCGCCGCCACGCGGATCTGCTTAGCGACGAGATTGGCCCAGGCCGCGCCATTCGGGACCTGCGTAAACACATTGGCTGGTATTTGAAGGGTTACAGCGTGGGCGGAGAGGCCCGTAACGCCCTGATGCGGGTGAGTACCCGTGAAGAATTAGAGCAGCGCCTATCTGACCTAGATGCTTCAGCCCCCTACCCCGGCGACGCCGCTGAGCGCCCCCGAGGCCGGGCTGGTCACGCTAAACGCCCGCATCTGCCTGATGGCTGGCTGGACTCGCCTTACTTAACTGAAGCCCAAGCCCACCAGCTGCATCTGGCAGAAAGCGACGTTTCTGGCGGCTAAACGCCAGCAGAGGCGCCGGCGCCGCTAGCGCCGCCATTGTCAGCGCGGTGGGAGCCCCGATGGGAGCTGCCTGCGTTTACAGTGCCAGCGCCAGAGCTTTCGGTTGGCGCGCCGGCGCCGTCGGCAATGCCAGCTTTATCAGCGGTGCGCACGCTCAAGAACGCCGCGATGAACGTCGTCGCCGGGATAGCCAGCACCAAACCGATAGAGGAAACCAGCGTACGCACTACCTCCTCAGCGATTTCCCCACTCAAAATGGTGGCCCAAACTGAGCGGTCAATCAGGGCCGCCACCATAATCAGCGGCAGGGCGCTACCGGCGTAGGCGAAAGCCAGGGTATAGACGGTGGAGGCAATATGATCGCGACCAATACGCATCGCCACCCGCGCTAGTTTCCAGGTGCCCATAGTGGGGTTGGCGCCGTGCAGCTCCCACACCGCTGAGGCTTGGGTGATGGTTACGTCGTTAAGCACACCCAAACCAGCCAGCACCATACCGCACACCAGCAGCGCCGACATGTTAATCCCTGGCACGGAGGTGGTTAGCGCAATGGCGTCCTCACTACTGGCCCCGTTTAGGTGGGCGTAGATGGCGCTCAGCTGAGCCAAGGTCACCGTCACCACCAGCCCGGCCACGGTTCCCAGCAGCGCGGTGGTGGTGCGCACACTGATCCCGTGGGCCAGGTAGAGGGCCAAAATCAGCATGGCTAGCGCGCAAACGCACACCACCACTACCGGGTTGGTGCCCGCCAGCAGGGCCGGGATCATTACCCCCACCAGTACTGCCAGCGCCGCAGCTAGGCCCAAGATAGAAAGCACACCCTTACGCCCAGCTACGGCCACCACAACCACCAGGTACACCAAGGCCAGGATCCCTACCGGATGGGCGCGTTCAAAATCAATAAAAATGAACGGCGTGCCAGCGCTGATAGCGGCCGGGGTGTACATGGCGTTTACCTGGTCGCCCACAGAAACAAACTTGCGTGACTCGGTGGGCACGTGGATTGGCACCACCAGGCCCTTGCCCTTGCCTTTGATGACTTTGGCGCACACGGCGTCTTTAAGCAGGCTACTGTCCGCACTGGAAGTGGCCCCGCTAGTGCCTGCGTTGGTCCCGGCCCCAGCGCCGACGCCGCCCGGGCCGTTAGAGCCAGAGCTACCAGTCCCGGCGCCGTCGGCCCCGCTAGAGCCAGCGGAACCAGTAGTGCCGTAACCGCTTTGCATACCCCCAAAAACACCCTGGCAGCCAGTCACATCCAAACTAGTGACCTCCAGGCGCGCCAAAGAAGAGCCCTGAGACAAAAACGCCCGCGAACCCATCTTGGTGTTTGTGCTTGGGTAGATAACCACCAGGCCAATCAAGGCCACCAACACCAGCGGAACAACAATTGCTGCTAATAGCACACGCACCCGTTTAGCCTGTTGGGGGGCTAGTTCGGGTGCGTGGCCATGCCCGTGAGCATGAGACATTTAGCAGCCTACAAGACGCTCGGCTAGGTAACGCTGCACCTGGTCGAGCGCGATACGCTCTTGAACCATGGTGTCGCGCTCGCGGATGGTGACGGCGCCATCCTCCAGGGAGTCAAAGTCGTAGGTGATGCAGAAGGGGGTACCGATCTCATCCTGGCGGCGGTAGCGGCGACCCACCGCACCGGCGGCGTCGTACTCCACGTTCCAGAACTGACGCAGCTGGTCAGCTAGCTCACTGGCGGGGCCGGTCAGCTCAGGCTTGCGAGACAGCGGCAGCACAGCGGCCTTAACCGGGCTCAGGCGCGGGTCAAGCTTGAGCACCACGCGCTTGTCTACTCCACCCTTGGTGTTGGGGGCCTCATCCTCGGTGTAGGCATCCACCAGGAAGGCCATCAGTGAGCGGGTCAGGCCGGCGGAGGGCTCAATTACGTAAGGCACCCAGCGCTCGTTCTTGGTCTGGTCAAAATAGCTCAGGTCCTTGCCGGAGTGCTCGGCGTGGGTCTTGAGGTCAAAGTCGGTGCGGTTGGCGATACCCTCCAGCTCGCCCCAGTCGCTACCCTGGAAACCGAAACGGTATTCGATGTCCACGGTGCGCTTGGAGTAGTGGGAGAGCTTCTCCTTGGGGTGCTCGTAGAAACGCAGGTTTTCGGGGTCAATACCCAGCCCCACGTACCAGGCCTTGCGGTAGTCGATCCAGTACTGGTGCCATTCTTCGTCCGTGCCCGGCTCCACGAAGAACTCCAGCTCCATCTGCTCAAATTCGCGGGTGCGGAAGATGAAGTTACCGGGGGTGATTTCGTTACGGAAAGACTTACCCACCTGCCCAATACCAAACGGCGGCTTCTTACGCGCAGCGCTCATGACGTTGGCGAAGTTAACGAAAATACCCTGCGCAGTTTCAGGACGCAGGTAGTGCAGGCCGGCTTCATCATCTACCGGACCCAGGAAGGTCTTAAGTAGCCCGGAGAAAGCCTTGGGCTCAGTGAACTGGCCGCGAGTGCCACAGTTGGGGCACACCAGGTCGCTTAGCGGCACCTCATCGGGGTTTTCCACGCCGTGCTTGGCGGCGTAGGCCTCCTGCAGGGTGTCTTCACGCAGACGCTTGTGGCAGGAGGTGCATTCAATTAGCGGGTCAGTGAAGGCCTTTACGTGACCGGAGGCCACCCACACCTCGCGCGGCAGGATCACGGAGGAGTCTAGCCCCACCACGTCGGCGCGGCTGCGCACCATGTACTGCCACCATTGGCGCTTGATGTTTTCTTTCAGCTCCACGCCGAGCGGGCCGTAATCCCAAGCTGAGCGGGTACCGCCGTAGATCTCTCCACAGGGGAATACGAATCCGCGTCGCTTAGCTAGGTTGATTACGTTATCTAGACGCGAGGGGGTTGAAGCCACGAGTTCTCCTTAGTTTCGTTGTCCACGCCTGGCTGGCGGGAACGATGCGCCCGGGCTACAAACCCGCAGCGCTCCCTCTAGTTTAGTGGCTTTTGCTTATTGCCGACGACGCCGCTCGCCCCTGGGCCTGTGAGCTTGCGCGGCGTCCACATTGGGGACACAAATTGACTAAGCTAGAGCCGTTACTGATAATGATTGTCATGAGTATTAATCGCACTGCTTTACGTCGCCTGGCAGCCGCCACTGGTGTTTTGGCGCTGACCTTCTCAGCAGCCGCCTGTGGTTCTTCCACCAATTCTGAGGGTTCTTCCTCCGGCAAAATCAAGGTAGCTACCTCTTTCTACCCGGTTAACTACCTGGTGCAGTCGGTAGGTGGCAGCCACGTTGAGGCCAACTCGGTAACTCCCGCCAACGTAGAGCCGCACGACTTTGAGCTCTCCCCCAAGGACGTAACCAAGCTATCTGGCGCCAAGATGGTGGTTTATGTAGCCGGCTTCCAGTCCTCCCTAGATGATGCGGTCAAGCAGGTTTCTGGCCCCACCGTGGTGAACCTGGCCAGCTCGGTGAAGCTGGAGCAGCGCGCCGACCACGACGGTGACGATCATGACCACGAGGCTGCGGCGTCGTCGTCGGCCACTGAAGCTGCCCACGACGATCACGACCACGCCACCGCCAGCGCCAAGGAAGAAGCCCACGAGCACGACCACGGCAGCACTGACCCACACTTCTGGCTCGACCCCACCCGCATGGCTGACGCCGCCAAGCAGATACACGCGGCGCTAGTAAAGGCTGACCCCTCCCACAAGGCTGACTACGACGCCAACCTCAAAACCACCCTGGCTAAGCTGACCAAACTCGACACCAGCTACAAGCAGGGCCTAAGCCAGTGCACCCGCAAGACTTTCGTCACCAGCCACGCCGCTTTTGGCTACCTGGCTGAGCGCTACGGCCTAACCCAGGTCTCGGTCTCGGGCATTGACCCTGACTCTGAGCCCTCCCCCGCAGACATTGCCAAGGTCAAGCAGGTGGTTAAGCAGACCGGCACCACCACCATCTTCACCGAAGAGCTAGTTTCCCCCAAGACCGCCCAAGCGGTGGCTAAGGAAACCGGCGCTAAGACCTCGGTACTCAGCCCCATCGAGTCTGCCCCCGAAAAGGGCGACTATGAGGGCGCCATGACCACCAACCTGACTAACCTACGTGAGGCTTTGAACTGCAAGTGAGCGCTGCAAATCAGCACGCCCACGCCAACTCCCCCGCTCAACCACCCCTGAAGGTGGATTCCATTGATGTAGTCATGGGTTCCACGCATATTTTGCATCAGGTGTCGCTAACGGTTGAGCGTGGGGAGTCTGTGGCGTTATTGGGCGCTAACGGATGTGGAAAATCAACCCTGATCAAGGCCTGCCTGGGGCTTTACCCTTTGGCGGGTGGGGATGTGCAGCTTTTTGGCACTTCGCTGTCTAAACGCCGCCAAGTGCCCTGGATGCAGGTGGGGTATGTGCCCCAGCGTGTCTCGGCCACAGCGGGCGTGCCCGCCACCGCCCTGGAGGTGGTGCGCTCGGGGCTACTGGGCCCGGGGCGGCCTTTTGCCAGCTGGGGCGGGGGCGCTAAAGCACAGGCCCTGGAGGCTTTAGCCCAGGTGGGGCTGGCTAAACGCGCCAATGACCATGTGCAGGTGTTTTCTGGTGGCCAGGCTCAGCGCGTGATGATTGCTCGCGCCCTGGTGCGCCGCCCGCAGCTGCTGTTTTTGGATGAGCCCTTGGCGGGGGTGGACCGTGCCAGCCGTCAGGGCTTAGCTGACTGCTTGGCCCAGCTGCGCAGCCAGGGCATCACCCTGGTCACGGTTCTGCATGAGATGGGTGAACTAGCTGGTTTGGTCGATCGCACCGTGACTTTGGCTGATGGGCGCGTGGTTGCCAGCCGCCCCTTGGCCACCAGCCGCCCCCTGGCTGCCAGCCGCCCCCTGGCTGCCCATGAGCCAGAGCGCGAGTCGAGGCGCGAGCCAGAGCCGTACTGTGAGCCAGACTGCGAGCACCTAGACCCGCATTCGGCCGCTCCGGCCTACGTGCACCACCATGCCCCTAACCTGCATCTAAACCAGGCTGATTGAGGAGGCCGACATGATCACTGAAATGCTTGCTTCCCCACTGATGCAGCGGGCTCTGATTGCCGCCGTGCTGGTGGGCCTGGCCGCCCCGGTGGTGGGCACCTACCTGGTGCAGCGTGGCCTGGCGCTGATGGGTGACGGTATTGGGCATGTTTCCCTAACCGGCGTGGCCCTGGGCTGGCTGGTGGGCGCCTGGCTGGGAGTTAGCCCCGCCGACGCTTTGGCGGTTCCCGGCGCGATTGTGGCTTCCCTGGCGGGAGCGCTGCTGATTGAGCTGATCCGTCAGGCTGGCCATACACGCGGGGATGTGGCACTGGCGATCTTGTTTTATGGCGGCATTGCCGGGGGCGTGATCCTGATTAAGTTTGCTGGCGGCACCACCACTAATTTGAACAGCTACCTGTTTGGTTCTATCGCCACGGTTTCTGAAAACGATGTGCGCACCACTGCCGTGTTGGCGCTGCTGATTTTGGCGGTGGGTATTGGCCTGCGCGACCCTCTGTTTGCGCTATGCCACGATGAGGAGTTTGCGCGCGCCTGCGGTTTGCCGGTGGGTGTGCTCAACATTTTGGTGGCCGTGGTTTCTGCCTTGACAGTGTCTGTTTCTATGCGGGTGGTGGGCGTGCTGCTGGTGAGCGCGGTGATGATTGTGCCCGTGGCGATTGCCCAGCTAGTTTCGCATTCTTTTGGGCGCACCATGAATCTGGCCATGGTTTTGGGTGTGTGTGCCTGCCTGGCTGGCTTGTTTATCACCTATGCGGTGGCGGTCTCGCCCGGCGCCATGATTGTGTGCCTGCTGGTGGCCATCTACGCGTTGACGGCTGTGTTGACGTGGGGCGCTAAGCGAGTTTTTAAACGCAAGGATTTGGAGGATGAGCGTCTAGTGGATGGGCGTTTACCTGAGGTGGAGGCTAGCCGTGGCTGAGGTTAAGCGCCGCTCTACTTGGCAGCGCAGCGCGATTGTGGATTTGTTGGAGCGCAGCCAGGTGTTTCTTTCTGCCCAGCAGATTCACGCCGAGCTTGAGGAGGAGGGCACTAAGGTTGGTTTGGCTACGGTCTACCGGAATTTGCAGTCTTTGGCTGAGGAGGATTTGGTAGATACGGTCCGTTCCGACGACGGCGAGGCCCTGTATCGTCTGTGCACTAACGAGGGCCACCATCACCACTTGGTGTGCCGCAGCTGCGGCAAGGCAGTGGAGATTGCCGGCTCTTTGTTTGAAAACTGGGTGCATGACATTGCCTCAGCCAATGGTTTTACCAAGGTAGAGCACGTGGCCGAATTCTTCGGCCTGTGCAATGACTGCTCCCAAAAGCAGGCCAAAAACCAGGCCAACAGCTAAGCCCAAGTAGGCGGCGGGGCCGCCCACTTAATTGAGGCATGTCAACACCCCTGGGGCGCCCCGCTGACGCGAGGCGCCCCAACTCAACTAACCAATAAACAAAGCTCCATCAACAATCTCGTCGCATCCCCACGATTCACGCGTGGCCCTCTGTATCCCGGCTGACATTAATCGTGATCTCCTTCGTCCGCCGCAGGTGTGGCAATGTAATACGCGGATCGAAGGGCGACGACCAGGTGAAGCTCTCATAAACGTCCAGCCCGCGACCAAGATCGATCACCCAGCCGGTATCGGTCACGATGCTACGGTCGTGGAAGTCATCAACGTTGCTCCAATCGATGACGATCCCGAACTGTCCCCACGACTGCTGTAGCTGTTCGAACGTCGCTTCCTGCTTCGCGCGATAGTCATCCTCATCGCTCGCGCAGGTCTCGATAACAACGCACGGCAGCCTAGCAGCGTCAGCATGCTGGATCAGCAGTAGCAAAATCTCGTGCACGTTCCGGATTTGGTGAGGCTTCCGTAAGTACGGATCGCGGATTTGAATCTCAGCCGCATCGAACAGGTACGGAAGTAGGATGCCCGGCATGGAATGACCCATGCTCGGCTCGATCTTGTAGCGCCTGGGGATGGCGCGCGCTTTCAACAGGGCTCGACGGTCAAAGACGGGCGAGGCCGGCCTGCTGTCTCCGCGTGCATCGACAACGCTGTCCGACTTCGAAAGACCGTCGGAAAGCTCTTCGCCACCCCGTTGACCGCTCCCCCGCTCATCAGCATCGCTGTGCGACGTGAAGTACTGCGGGTAATCCAGCTCCTCCTGAGTGGGCACCGTGCACGCACGCGCAGCGTCATAGTGATCCTGGTCCACGCGCCCGAGCATGTACGTGAAGTGGGAGCCGGATGCAGCCATCGTGTCATCCAGCCGAATGATCTGATCCTTGACGCGCTTGCGCCCCTCGATCGCGAATCGAAGCAGTTCCTCAAGCTCTTCAGGCGCACCGTCACGCACCGGGAAGATGAGTTTCGCCAATCCTGAGAACGTCTTTCGCACGGCGTCCTGATCGCGTTTCGACATGGCAGGATCCAGCGTCGCCAATGTATCGAGGTCACCCGAATAATCGAGGGTGCGCAGGTGTCGTAGCGCCTCTGCCAGGTAATCGACGATGAGCCCGTACCCACGCGAGAAGAGCTCGGGCCGCACGATGTCGACCTCCCATCCCGGCAGGTAGTAGTGTATGCGGTCCATGTACGCGGTGTCGTGGTAAGCCTCGGGCAGGGCCTCGAAGAGGTCGGCGGTGGCCAGCATGGCGGGCACGGTGCGCGTCGTGTTGCCGACGAAGACCATCGAGGCCTCGGCGGTAATCGTACTGTCACCGCGCGAGAAGGACTTGTTCGCAAGGTAGTTCTTCAGCGTGTCAACCAGGCTGCGCTCCACGCGCTTGCGTCCCGCGAATTCGTCGAAAGCGACGACGTCCCAGTATCCGACCAGGCCGATGCGCCGGGTCGCGTTGTTAACGAAGAGCCACGTCATGAGGGCGTCGAAGGTGTGTTCACCTTCGTATCCCCAGATGGCGTGAGCGCCTTACCAGAAGTACGCGTCAAGACCCCATTTAAGGGCCTTGAGGGGATCATTGCCATCCACGGAGGAGGCCGTGGCGAGCTTAGCGAAGAGGACGGAGAAGGAACGCTGCTGGGTTTTGAGCAGGACGGCGCTCATTGCGACAAGGAAGGTCTTGCGGTCAGATCGTTTGTCGGCGTCAGCGATGCCAGCGAGGTGCTTCTTAAGGTCGGCAACACGCGCGCTGGATTTGAAGAAGGGCGCGTAGCGAGACTTGGTGTCTTCTGCAAATATGCGGAGTTTGGTCTCGAAGAGGTTGGCGTTGATGGTGATCAGGGTGGCGTCGTCGAGCAGTTCTTGGACGGCGTCAAGGTCGTCCGCATATTCGCTGTTGCGATCCAACCACGTGACGATGCGCCCCTGCTTGAGCAAGGCGTTCAGTTCCTCTGCCAGCCGAGAGGCATCGATTCCGCTCATTGTGTGCCTCCTCCGAGTCGGTCATGCAGGTCCGTCAGGCGCTCCAGTGCACGCCTGAGGCTATCGCTTTCGACGGCGGCACGCTCGATGCTCCAATGGCGCGTCATGAGGCGCTGTAGGTGTAGCGCGTAAGCGGGACCAAAATCCAGCTCGCGTCCTTTTTCTTCGACAGCATCCTTAAGCTTCGCATCCTTCATCATGCGGAGCAGGTAGGGCTTGTGGTGGGAGGCGGGCGGCTTTACACTCGCCATCGATCTGCCGCAGAACTCTGCGACGCCCTGCCGGTCCGCCAGGATCCACGACTCGATACACTGGTCGACGATCCGAATGAGCAGATCCGGTGACTCACCCGGAGTGTGTTCGACGAGTTCCGCACGAAGTGTCACGGGGCATCCCTCACCGTCCTGATCGAGGTCACGAAAGATGACGTATGGGAGAACGCGAGCGGCTTCCCAGTACTTCTTGATATCCCTGTCAATCGCACCCTTGCCGTTGGCGCTCGTGACAGAGAATTCGCTATCGGCCCATCCCGCCGCGCACATCAGCGCGGTAACAACCGGTATGTCAGTCGAGCCCTCGACGATGACCTGGGCGTAGACGTAGCCCCCCATCGCTTACCAGGTTCCCAGGGGAATCGTGCGACCATTGACAGCGTCGATGCCCTGCGACTTGGGCAGGCCAGCGCTAACCACGGCTTTGATGCGCGGGTCGTTCGACTCCGACAGCAGCTCACCCGTCGTCTCCCCGTTCTCCGAGCGCAACATCAGTACCTGGCTGGGGAGCACCAGCTCGGAGTCGATGAGTTCCGGCGAGTGGGTGCTGATGACCATCTGCACGTCACGGTTCATGGCAACCTCCGCTAGGAGCGAGGGGAGCGAACGGACGACGGAGGCCTGCAGGAAGGTCTCGGGTTCTTCGATGAGAACGACGCTTGTGTCGCGCGGTAGCGTCGCCAGGTCGAAAAGCAGTCCAAGCAGGCGCAGCGTTCCCTCGGAGAACTGCTCGTGCGAGTAGACGCCGCTCGCTCCGTGCACAGGAGTATCGCTGTAGAACACTACCTCCGTGCCAAGCCCCATCCGCTGGTAAGACAGGTTCGGGACTTCCGGAACCACCGAGGCCATGATCGGGCGAATGCGGTCAACCACGGCATCCAGCTGCTGATCCGAGAAGCGCCCCGCGTGCTGGAAGAAGCCGGTCCCATGGTCCGGATCGTAGCGATCTGAACGCTCAAGCATCTTCTTGGGATTCGGGTGAATGTAGCGAATGCCCGCGAGGGTTTGACGAACTCTTGTTCGCTGCGCTTCCTCATCTTCAACCGGGAAGGACTCGCCTTCGTCTGCAGGCTTCTTGCCCCCTGCCGTGATTGTTTGATGAACGTCCAGATACCTGTCGTTGAGCTCCCCAGTGAGTGGATCCGTCATCGGAAACGCGAACGTTTGATCGGCATCACTGCCGCGTTTCGTCGACTCGGGACCCGCCGACATCAGCCGAAGAAACAAAGCGAATTCCGTCGAGTTCTGGGTGTCGTTAAATGTCGCGACGAAAGCGGCAGAATCCGCGCCAGAACGAAAGTATCGGTCTGGGCCACCCAGATCCTCCGAAGCGGCCACCAGTCCCCGCCGCGCAACATCACTCAAAAAGCGCAAGGCGGCCAGAAGGTTTGTCTTTCCCGAGGAGTTGGGGCCGACGACGAAGAGGCGCGAGGACATGTCGAACTCGATGTGGGCGAAGTTGCGCCAGTTCGTGATGGCGATGTGCGTCAGCTTCACGTTGTGTCCTTTCGTTGCCAGACCGGGTGCCTCTCCAGTGTCCCACGGGGTGGAGGCACTGTCAGGACCACCACACGTTGTTCTTCTTGATTTCCCCGCGGGCCCACTTCAGGTCAGTCGCGATTCCCTTCTTGACCTCCGATGTGGCAGCGCCGATAGCCGACTGCGGGAGGTCGGCCAGGTCCGAGCGCCAGCCGTAAGCGAGCTTGAGGCGATTGATGCGCACGCCGTCGTCCAGGTCCAGGCGGATGCGGCGCTGAGCGAGGGGCTGCAGAACCGAGTCAATAAAGCCCTGAACCTCCGCGACCTTCGCGTCGATCTCCGAGCGCTTTTTGTCAATGCGAGCACGCTCGCGATTGGCCTTCCTATCGTCGCCCATCACGGCGTCGCGCTCGCGCCCGACAGCCTCCGATAATGCACGCGGCGGGATCTCCGCCAAGACAGCCACTATCATCACACAGCGGCATCCCCAACTGCCAGGCGATGGCCAGGACAGCGAGCGCGAGAGGCGCCCCAACGCAACTAACCAACCTAATCAACTAGCCAATAAACCCCCCTGTTCCCTCAGGCGCCGCACCAGCTATACTGGCTTTGCCTGAGGGAACATATTTTTTAAGGGGTTTTCAGCGCCATGATCAAGTGATCTTCACTCAGCTTTGCTGAGACGTGTCAGAAGTTTTTTCGCGTCTGGAAGATCACTATGCCCTCAATCATTGTTACTGACGTTTCTTTTTCTTACGGCTCTCACCTGGTACTTGACCGCGTAAGTCTGCAGGTTGGCGCCGGCGAGCGGGCTTTTTTGGTGGGCCCAAATGGTAGCGGTAAAACTACTTTGTTAAAGCTACTGACCGGCCAGCTTACCCCTGATAGCGGGCAGCTAGTTTCTGGCCCTTTTCCACAAACCATCCCTGATGAAGGTTTTGAGGGAACGGTAGAGCAGTTTATTGATGTGGCCCTGGCGCCACTAAAGTCTTTAGCGGCGCGTTTTGAGCAGGTTACTGCGGCGCTTGCTGGTGGTGAGGCTGGCTGTGAAGGCGAATATGATGAGCTGCTGGCGCAGATGAGTGCCCGTGATGTGTGGTCGCTGCAGGCGCGTATTGGTGAGACTCTTAGCGGCCTTGGGTTGAGTGATCTTAAAGAGTCAGGTTTTAACCGGCAGTTAGCTACCTTGTCTCCTGGGCAGCGCTCGCGCGTGCGGCTGGCGGCTTTGTTGCTGTTGGCCCCTGAAGTGTTGATTTTGGATGAGCCCACGAATCACCTTGATGAGCAGGCCACTAGTTTTTTGGTGCATACTCTTAAAAATTGGCCTGGCCCGGTGCTTGCCACTAGCCATGACCGAGCTTTTATTGAAGAGAGCGCCACTGTCATTTATGACCTGGATATAAGCGTGTGGCAGCAGCTGGCTAGGGCTGAGGGCAAAGGTGAGCTGGTGGGTCTGGTGCGTAATGCGGGTAATTACAGCGCCTATCTTGAAGCAAAAACTACTGCCTGCGCTAAACGCTCTCGCATCTATGCTGATCAGCAGGCCCAAAAGCGTGGGCTGCGCGAGCATCGGCAGGAAAGTATGCATATCGCTAAGGGTGGGGTACGTTTAAAAACTGCTTCTGGCATGGCTAAGAAGTTTTTTGCCGATAGGGCTGCGGCTACTTCTGTTAAACGTACCCGCAATGACGACGTGCGCCTTAGCCGCCTTGCCCAGCAGGAGGTTCGTAAGCCGCGTTTCTATCAGCTTGATTTTCCTTGCTTTGAGGGGCGCGTTGGTGGCGCTTTAGCGGTGTGTGCTAGGCAGGCGAGTGTTTGTGGCAGGCTGAGCCCGGTTAGTTTTGATTTGTCTGCTGGCGAGCATTTGCTTGTCACTGGCCCTAATGGGGCTGGTAAATCTACTTTGCTTAATTGGATTGCGACGGCGGCGCCTGCTGTAGGTGCGCAAGCTAGCGGCGTTATTTCTCGCGCCGAACCGGTTAGTTTCATCCCGCAACGTTTACCGCTTGAGAGCGATGCGGGGTTTGGGCCGCTGTCTTGGCGTGAGGGTATTGGTGAGCGCGGTAAGGGCATTTTGCACCCTTCTATGTGGTCAACCCCTATCTGGCAGCTTTCGGCGGGTAATCAAAGGCGAGCGCAGCTAGCTGTTGCGCTTGCTAATAGCCCAGCTGTTTTGATCATGGATGAGCCCACAAACTATCTCGACTTGGAAACTATGCATGTGCTTGAAGATGCGCTGCGCGCCTGGCGTGGCACCTTGATCCTGGCCAGCCATGACCGCTGGCTGATTCAACACTGGCAGGGCCGCAAACTCCAGCTAACCCCACCACCTCAGTCTGCGCAATAGCTGCCGCCAAAAGCTAAACCATTACTCAACTTGTTACCCAAACTACTGTTTCTGGGTTGCTAGTAGCGTCCTTGAACACTAACTTCAGGCTTATGACGGATGCGCGCACTGAAGCTCTCCCCACCGCAAGCTCGGCTTCTGCCCTAGATTCACTTTTAAATGAGTACCGCACTCTGGCAACCAGTGAACGTGAAAAGGGCGCCATGTTTGAGGAGCTCACGCGCCAGTTTTTGCTTCACGATGCGCGCTTTGCCGACGTATCCCACGCCTAACATCTTACGAGGCCGATCATTAAGCTCATCAGAAATCAGCCTTGAACCAAACCGACCAATCAGTCCCTTTAGACAAGTACTGACACAAAAACCTGTTAGTTTTATCATTAGCGAAACACTATACAAGTGTTATCACTGAATTACCTTTAGCCTGCACAAAAACTGGTCATCACACTTACGTTTTTTCGGGCGTTTAAGCCTTCATTCTACACGCATATGAGCGATATACTGACTATAAGAGCCACGCGTGATGCTATTGCGGGCTAGTTCCCTGCTCACTGTCGAAACAGAACGCCTTAAACGCTGGGCTATCTGACGCATTGAGATACCCTGCCTGTGCCAGTCAGCTTGCGGCACAATACTGGCACTCTCACATCTACCAATTGAACGCGTTCTAGCGTTACACCATACCTTGTCTATACATTTTGAAACACCTACGCTGAGTTCCGTAATTAGATACAGAAAGTTCATTAATCGATTAAACTCATATCGACGCACAACTAAGAACCACCGCCCCAACCGATCCAAGTGGGCAGCCGATGTGACACATCGTCCAAGACTCTGACGCACTTGATGAAGTCATCGTCCATGGGAAGATCACCCGGCAGTCCAAAGGCACGGACATCAAAACCTAATCCGACTCGCACAAGTTAGAAAAACTGCGCTTCAAGGCGGCCAATAGACTTTTCGAATCCATCAGCAAGGCGAACATGAACGTACATTTCTTGCCACAACTCAAACACGATGACATCGTCACTATGATCAAACAGGTGGTGGCTTCATGATAACGAAAATCCATATTCGTGGCTACCGAAAATTCAAAGAGCTAAATCTCACGCCACACCACGAAATGAACATTATTGTGGGAGCAAATGAGGCTGGTAAATCTACTCTTCTCGAAGCAGTCACGATGGCGCTCACTGGCAAATTTGAGGGGGTGACTGCGAGCGAGGCGCTAAACCCCTACTGGTTCAATACTGAACTTGTCGACACTTTCTTTAATGCACTCTCGAATATGAACGCCAAAGATTCGCTTCCAGCGATTCCGGAGTTCCGTATCGATATACATCTTAAGGTTCCAGATGGGGAGCTTCAAAAAATGCGAGGTATTCACAACATGTTAAAGAAGGATAGTGTCGGTCTTTCCGTTCATGCATATCCCGACCCTGATTTTTCGGAAGAGATAGAACAGTACTTCCGAGAAAAAGATTGCCCCCACATCCTTCCAGTAGAGTACTACCGCCTCGATTGGCGAGATTTTGCCGACCAAGTTGTCTATCGACGGCCTAAAGAACTCGGGGTCGCTGTTATCGACACTCGCACGATCCGTTCAGATCGAGGGATGGACTACTATACTCGCCAGATAGTCGAGGAATACCTTGATCCTAAGGTTCGTAACCGTGTCTCAGTTGAGCATCGTAAGATGAGGGCTTCTCTAGGTGACGGGTTGTTGACAGTACTTGACGGAGCGATGGGCACGAACTTATCCGCGTTTCGCCGGATTAAGCTTGGTATTCAAGTCGACCAATCCCGTTCGTCCTCATGGGCAAATACTTTGGTACCTTCAATTGACAAGGTTCCATTTTCTCAGTCCGGCAAGGGAACTCAGGCGATAGCGAAAACGGTTCTTGCGATGGGGAAGTCATCTGAGTCTTCAGCATATCTACTGGTTGAAGAGCCAGAGAATCATCTCAGCCACACAAGTTTACGTGAGCTGCTTTCATACATTTCAACAGAACGCGCAGGCCGGCAGGTACTCGTCACCACCCACAGTTCATACGTCCTCAACCGGCTTGGCCTAGAACAGCTTGTTCTCCTACACGAAGGCACTGCCCACGCATTCCAGGATCTTGATGATGATACATCAGAGTACTTTAAAAAGCTTTCTGGATTCGACACATTGCGACTCGTTCTAGCAAAAAAGGCCGTATTGGTTGAAGGACCTTCTGACGAAATTGTCTTTAACAGATTTTTCGCCGACAAATATGGGGCTGAACCTCTCGACTACGGCGTGGACGTCATATCAATCGCTGGAGTCTCATTCCGTCGAGGGTTCGAACTAGCTTCTATGCTGAATCGACCACTTGTAGCGCTACGCGACAACGATAACAAGCCCCCGAAACACTGGCAAGACAAAATTAAGGAGTTCACGAAACCTAACGAACGTGAACTATTCATCGGTGACCCTGTTTTAGGGAATACGCTCGAGTCCCAGATTAAATCAGTAAATAGTGAGGATAGGCTTCGAACAGTTCTCGAACTAGACAAAAATATAGACATATTGAAATGGATGTCGACAAACAAGACAGCTGCGGCACTCAAAATTGCAACTTCGTCGGTAAAGCTCAATCCCCCGAAGTACATAGAAGACGCGATTAACACGCTACAAAGTGTCGTGATCAGGATAAATGAATTATCATGATACATAACTTTATTCATGCATGTGCTGGGGCAGGGAAAACCGAGCACATCGTTCAAAGATGCGCTAACTCTGCGAATCAAAATAAGCGGTTGGTCATCACACTAACTGACTCAGGACAAGAAGAACTCATTTCGCGGCTTTCGACTGTATGTACTACGTCTCAAATGCCCGATGTGATGGGCTGGTATGCCTTCATGATTAAACACTACGTCCGACCATATCTTCCTATCCTGTTTCCGAGTGTGCGCCCCACAGGATTTATTTTTAATCGTAATATGCATCCCAACGGTCACTACAAATTATCCGGAAATCGACGCTATTTCTCCTCGAATGGATCGATATACAAGGAAACACTTCCTGAACTTGCAGTCAAGGTTGCCGAAGCTATGCAAGGTGCAGTTGAAAAACGACTGAGCCGTATCTACGACGAAATAATCATCGACGAAGTCCAAGATATCAGCCGCAAAAGTCTCGACATCATCGAGCGACTCTTAGCCCAAGCAAAACCTCACCTGACATTAGTAGGCGATGTAAGACAATCCCTACTTGATAGCGATCAAACGTCATCAAAAAACCGAAATGCAGATCGTCTGGGACTCATCAACTGGTACCGAAGTCACGAATCAGCGGGTCGCCTTGAAATTAAAGAGTTATGTGAAACATGGCGTTCAAACCAGAAAATCGCTGATTTCTCAGACAGTATTTTCCCCAGAAAACTTGAGTTCACGCCAACACGCTCCCAGAATCATACGGTGACTGGGCATGACGGTATCTTTCTTGTGCATGAACGGCATCTCGCAACCTACCTTGAAAGATATCAACCGATGCCTCTGCGCAGCAGTAAGGCATCTGGAAAGCTCCTCAGTGATCTGAAATTCAAAAATATAGGAACGGTTAAGGGACTCACCTACGAACGGGTGATTATCTTTCCTACAATTCCCATGCTCAAGCTAATTGCAGAGGGCAAGCCTTTGGCCGACAAGAGCGCCTGTCTATTCTACGTTGGAATCACAAGAGCTAGAGCATCAGTAGCCATAATCGTTAACGATAAAACCCTAACAAAAAACCTACGAGAACATCCATTCATTCCTATTAGCATATGGAGCCCAGACTACTCAGAGCAATAACTGTTGTAAATATTTTAACTCTTTCCCATGCATAAGCTCTAAAACAGATCAATAGCAAGTCGTGGCCCCATATTTTTGTGCCGCCTAAACCTTTTGGAACATGATTACGATTATAGTCTGGGGGAGTTCACCACTACATTCAGACACCTAACAGCGCCTCATGAGAGTCTAAGGAAAGTTCAATAACCCAAGTCTATGACACTGTGGTTTACCCTAGTAGTTATCAACACTTTTCAATAATCTAACTAGCACACTCGCACATTTTCTTGCATCCAATCCGACCCTAACTTAATGACCTTTTGTTTACACGGACACCTTTGTAGCACGTCTGCTGCAATTAGGTGCGATCTCAGTTGAGGCCGTGGAACGCAAATATTTACAGGAGACCTTTGCCAACGAGGTAGTTCTGCTCTCTACTATATTGCCTTTCTATCAGTATTGAGCAGTTGGAACCTTATAAGTCAGTGCAGAAAGAGGCTAACTTGCATGCAGCTGAAGATGCCTGACAGCGTTATCGGATCGGTAGTAAGATGTGCTTCACTAAACTTAGCCACAAAAAGAATGATCCCACTCGTCTGTAGTACAACGAATAGGTAACGTTGAGTGGTATCCCTTCAGAGTCACAACATTACATAATTTCCGAATACAATCCGCTGTAATGGATCATCGATCGTTTTTATATTACGACCGATGGCAAAGTAGGGGCACTTATCGTGAACTACCTGAACGATTTCCTACGCGAGCAGGGCCGTCCTGACGCGGTCGTGGACTTGATCAAGCGCCTGGTCACGGTCTCTATGCGCACCCAGGAGCTAGTAGCCTCTCTCCCCAAGCTGGAGATCCCAGCCAACGCCTAGCCTCAGCTAGAAACAGTAGCCAGGGTTGTTCGCTTATCTAGAGCCGAGCAACCCTGGTCTGCCGTTATAGCAATCCTGCTTGACCACTCTGAAATCAACATGAATGGGATATCGGCTGCAATTTAGAAGCCAAGACCCATAATAACAAGCTAATCACATATTGAAGTCGGCATAATAGAGATAATTACGCCCCAAAATTGTCGGAATTAGCTATGATCTTCAGATACCTAACACCACCTTGGTTAATGATATCTGTAGTAAGTTCATTAACTATAGGCAATATCTCAGCAATAGGCGCTAAAGGATCAAGTTCAACCGTTAATGGCTGAAAACTATCAATCGGCTCAGCAAACTCAATATCTGAAAGGTAATTCTGTTTGCCGCATATAGTTCTAATAACGATAGGGTCTTTAGGATTTCCCATAAGTCCTGCACGAATTCTATACCCACCATTTATGCAGTGTTTGGCAGCATATGAACGCAGCAAGCTAATGAAATCAATAACCGCAGCTTCTATATGGACTGACAGACAATGATTCGGTTTCTCAACAGGGAAATACGGCTTTACATCTTCCCTATCCTTATCATAAAGCTCCCCAAGTTTATAAACGCAGGCAACAGTACCATCATCCGATAAAAATTTTCGGTAAGCAAATCGACTACTATCAACGCTGCGTATACGCCATTGCCGAAGCCCCTTACGCACTTGCCCGTAGTTCCACTCAGACAATATCCCGAAAGATGGATCCGAAACTAATTCCTTACAAATGGGAGGATTTATGAATCTAATGACTTCCTTCTCAGGGAGTGGGGTCACATCATGAGAAGGTTCCCGTGGAATAGCAACAATAGATAAACAGACCCCAGATGTCAGATCGATAGACCTTCCAGTTTGTTCATACAGATGTTGCAATTGCTGTTCATCATCATCTCGACGCTGGAAACGTTCTCGGAAACTGCGCTCTATCTCTCGGTCACTCATAAAAGCTGTATGAGGCCCATTTCGTCGCGGACACACAAACGCTCCATTCCCTTTCTTAGCAAAGTGCGGTGCATCACGCGAATCCGGGACTCTCATCATCACAATATGTCCACCATCTTTAGGTAAAGCAAAAAACTCAAGACCCAAGACAGAAGGACCAATATGTGCATAGGCTGTACGAAGAATTCGTTGCTGCCCATCTGCATTCCAATGAATAGGTTTAAATTGGGAAGCCGCACTTGTTTCTTTTTCCTCAACAATGCCGAATACTATCCAGCCTCCACCACTATTAGCCATGGCTGCAATGTCTTTGGCTGCTTCGTCATCCCACCCTGGCTTACGGAAGTTGTAGAACTCGCTTTTCCAATCCAGTGATGCAGTTTCTTGAACGCCTTCCTCCACAGCGCGCTCAATCAGTTCAATTGAAAGCTCGCCAGGCTCAATTCCCAATGCTTGATGAATTGGTGTGAACATGTGTCGCCTCTCTAGGTTAAAAGCTGTCCTTCTGTGTTACGAGCCCGCAGGTTCTTTTCAATTTGCGTTTCTGCTGCAGCGTCATTGCAAGTGCTCGCAGTTAAAAGATCCAGCCCACTCTCTACCGAAGCAGAGGCGGGCTGAACGATTAGCTCAATCATAGCCCCGCGCAGCTCTTTGACATAAACAAAATCGCCACCTTGGGCGCCGTCGTTGCTAGAGAGACACAAAACCGCAGCGCGCCCTTCACCCCAGCGCGCCCTCCCCTTTCCCCGCCTTCAGGCTGCGGGGAAAGGCAGCCACGCTCGCACCGTCAGCAGCCAGACTGCAGCCCGCCTCCAGGCTGCGAGGCTGATCAGGTATTAGACTGCACATTAGGCATAATCTCTAGATAGAAAGAAGGCTCCCATGCCTACCCCTGCAAGTGTGGTAACTGATAAGCGCGTTGCCGTGATGGTGGCCGATGGGCTTGAAGAGGTCGAGTGCCTGGCGGTGGTGGATGTGCTGTTCCGCGCCGGTATTGGCGCTGACCTGCTGTCCATCTCTGATTCGCTTGAAGTTACCTCCTCCCACGGCATTCACTTGCGCTGTGATGCCCTGGCCAGCCAGGTTAACCTCGCCAGCTACGCCCTAATGTTCCTACCTGGCGGTATGCCGGGCACGCTGAACCTGGGTGCCAGCGCCCTAGTCACTGACGAGGTGCGCCGTCGTAGCGCCGCAGGCCAGCCCCTAGCCGCTATCTGCGCCGCCCCTTCTATCCTGGCTGAGCATGGCGCTCTGCAGGCTCGCCACGCCACCGCCAACCCCGGCTTCATGGATGCTATTGCCGCAGGTGGGGCGCTTATGAGTGAGGCTGCGGTGGTGCGTGACGCTAACCTGATCACTTCGCGTGGCATGGGCACCGCCACTGAGCTGGGTTTTGAGATTATCCGCCTGCTTTTGGGCGACGACGCCGCACCAGTGGTGGCCAGCGTCAAGCAGGGCATCGTTTACCAGCGCTAACGCCTGTTCGCGTCAGTACGCATAGCTAGCCTCACCACGGGCCCAGCTCAGCGTCGCCACGGGCGCAGTGCCAGCCTCACCACGGGCCCAGCTCAGCGTCGCCACGCATAGCCTGACAAACTCAGGTTTTTACCTGGGCGTCAAGAATGCTAGGCTTACCGCGTGCAGAACGTATCCATGATCCGTGCTTGGTGGTGGCTACCTTAATGGGTGAGCCACTTTCGTGATGCGTTTTAAGTTTTAAGGCTCGCCCTCGCGGCGAGCCTTTTACGTTCCGGCTCGCCGCAGGCAAGAAGGAATGTTATGGCTAATACCCCAACGGTTTTCACCCGCCCGGTTAAATACCATGCCGACGGCGGCGCGCTACTAGCCCACCTAGCCCAGCTAGGTTTGGTTGACACTGTCCAGGACGGTTCTCGCCCCACTAACACAGTGCTGCTAGAAAGCGCCGATATTGCCTCCAAACAGCACCTGACCACCATTGCGGTGTTGGCGGCCAGCACCCAGATCACCTGCACGGGCGACAGCGTCACTCTTAAAGCTCTGGATACTACCGACGGCCCCCAGGCGCTTAAAGCTGTGGCCCAGGAACTTAGCTCTGCCGTAACTCATCAAAGCGACACTGAGCTGGTTTTGCATCTACCTAGCGTGGCTGAAGATAGCGCTGAGGAGCACGCCCGCCTGCGTGAGCGCTCCACCATGGAGCCGCTACGGATTTTGACTGACCAGGTGGTGGCGCACCCGCACCTGCCGCTGGTGGCCGGGGCGGTGGCTTTTGATTATCTGGGCACTTACGAGTCCCTGCCGCCGGTTGCCGACGGCGCTAACACCTGCCCCGATTACCTGTTCTTTAACGCCCGCATCATTTTGGTGGTGGATCACCCCACCGGCTCCTGCCAGCTAGTTGGTGCCTCACTCGACGCCGCCCAGTTAAGTGCCCAGATGAATGCGCTGGAGGCGGCCATTAACGCCCTGCCCGCCCAGGCGCCGTCGACCCAGCAAGCAACGGCCCCAGCAGAGCAAGCCGCCCAGGCCACTCCGGCGCCGTCGGCCCCAGCAGAGCAAGCCGCACCGGCCCAGCAAACCACCCTGGCGGCGTCGGCCCACCAGCAGGCGGCGACCCCCGAAGCCCAGGCCACTCCGGCGTCGTCGGCCCAGCAAGCAACGGCCCCAGCAGCCCAGGCCACCCCAGCGCAGGCAGCTGAGGGCACCATTAGCGCTTACCCCACCATGAGCGACGCAGACTTTTGCGAGCTGGTAGCCAAAATGCAGCAGCACATCGCCATTGGTGACGCCTACCAGGTGGTACCCAGCCGTGGCTTTGTGATCGACTGCCCCCAGCCCCTGCAAACCTACCGTTACCTGCACGACGCTGACCCCAGCCCCTACATGTTCTATATCGCCACCGACGATTTTGAACTCTTTGGGGCCTCCCCCGAATCCTCGCTGCTACACAGCGCCAAAACCGGCCAGGTGGCCATCCGCCCCATCGCCGGCACCCGTCCGCGCGGCTTCGCCCCCGACGGCAGCATTGACCACGAGCTAGATATCCGCCTAGAGCTGGAACTACGCAGCGACGCCAAAGAAGTAGCCGAGCACGTGATGCTGGTAGACCTGGCCCGCAATGACGTGGCCCGCATCAGCGCCCCGGGCACACGCAAAGTCACCCAGCTGCTGCGTGTAGACCGCTACTCGCGAGTAATGCACCTGGTCAGCGAGGTTACCGGGCAGCTGGCCAGTGACCTGCACCCGCTGGATGCTTTCCGTGCCTCCATGACCATGGGCACACTCACCGGCGCCCCCAAGCTGCGTGCAGCCGAGCTGATCCGCCAATATGAGGGCACCCGGCGCGGCTCCTACGGCGGCGCAGTGGGTTATCTGCGTGGTGACGGCGAGCTCGACACCTGCATTGTGATCCGCTCCGCCTTCGCGCGCGGCGGCAAGGCAATTGTGCAGGCTGGCGCGGGCGTGGTCAGCGATTCAGTGCCTCAGCGTGAAGCTGACGAGACCGCCCACAAGGCCTCTAACGTGCTGCGTGCAATTGCCGCCGCCCAAGGCAAAACCCTGCGTATTGAACGCAACCTAGTTAGCAAGGAGGCCTGAGCCATGCGCGTAGTTTTCCTAGATAACCGCGATTCATTCGTCTACAACCTGGTGGATTTGTGTACTTCACGCGGCGCCCAGGTGGATGTTTACCGCAACACCACCCCCCTATCTGTGCTCACCGCCGCCCTGGAGCCCACCGAGGCTGAAAAGGCTGCGGGCCAGCGTCCGCTGCTGATCACCTCCCCCGGCCCGGGCCACCCGCGTGAAGCCGGGTGTCTAATGGATCTAACCTCCTACGCCCTTAACCAGCGCATCCCCACCCTGGGGATTTGCTTGGGTTACCAGGCTTTAGTGGAGGCTTGCGGCGGGCAGGTGGCGCCGGTGGGCCCCACCCATGGGCGCACCGACCGAGTGCTGGTGACTAAAGCTGGCGCCGAGTTTGCCCCGCTAGCCCCCTGCGTGATTGCGCCCCGCAGCGGCGAGCAGGCCCCCTACGGCTGGATTGATGTGGCCCGCTACCACTCTTTGGGCTCGCGTCAGCTCCCCGCGCAGCTGGTTTCTTTGGCCCATTCGCGCGACGACGTGGTTATGGCCCTGCGTCACGCCAGCGCCCCGGCAGTGGGTTTGCAGTTCCACCCTGAATCTATCCTCACCCCCGCCGGGCCCACTTTGATCAGTGCCCTGTTCACGTTCTTAACCCAAGAGGCGTAAACGGCGGCCCGCTAAACGCCGGCCGCTTAAACCGGGTGCTCAAGCGCCCTGGCTTGAGCACCCGCCCCAAAGCGAATACCAATTTTTTAAAAGGAGTAACCATGAGCCAAGCCGCCGCCACCCTACGTGAGGCGCTAAACGGCGTCGTCCTAAACCAAAGCCAAGCTGTGGAAGTATTTGCGGCCATCACCAACGGCGAGTTTAACGAGATCGAAATTGCCGCCTTCCTAGGCGCCCTGCACGCACGCGGTGAGAACCCGGCTGAAATTGCTGCCGCCGCCCAGGCTTTCCGCGCCGCCGCCGTGAACTTCCCCTACCCCAAGGGCCAGGGCGGCCTAGTGGATGTGGTGGGTACCGGCGGTGACCGTGCGGGCACAATCAACATCTCCACCGCCAGTGCGCTGGTGGCCGCCAGCCTGGGGGTGAAGGTAGCTAAGCACGGCAACCGCGCCGTCTCCTCCCGTTCGGGCGCCGCCGACCTGGTAGAAACCCTAGGCATTCCGCTGGATCTATCCCCCCAGGCCAGCGTGCAGCTGTTGGAAAGCACCGGGTTCTGCTTCCTGTTCGCCCAGAAATACCACCCGGCTATGCGCTATGTGGCGCCCGTGCGCGCGGCCCTGAAAAACCCCACCGTTTTCAACCTGATCGGTCCGCTAGTTAACCCCGCCCCGCTCAGCGCCCAGGTGCTTGGGGTGGGTAACCCGGCCCTGCTAGACGACATGGCTAGCGCCCTGGCCAGCGCCAACCTAGACCACGCCCTGGTGGTGCACGGGACTGGCCTAGATGAGATCGCCCTGCACGGCCCCACCCAGGTGCGTGAGCTACGCGGAGCGGAAATCACCGCCTATGAGCTCACCCCCGCCCAGCTGGGACTGGGCACCTACACGGTGACTGACCTGGTTGGTGGCGACGCTAGCGTTAACGCCCAGCTAATTCGCGCCGTGTTCGACGGCGCCGGTCAGGCCGCCCACCGCGACGCCATCGCCGCCAGCGCCGCAGCCGTACTGTACGTAACCGGCAAGGCAGACACCCTCGCCCAGGGTGTACAAACCGCGCTGGAAGCCATCGCCAACGGCACGGTAGCCAGCCACCTAGATAAGATCGTCACGCAGGCACGTGAGCTAAGCGCCTAAGCGCCTGGGCCGTATTTAAGAGAGGTAAATCGATGAGTCAGCGTCAAGTACGCACACCTATTGCCGACCGTCTACGGCAAACCGGCACCGTTCTAGACTCGCTGGTAGAGGCCCGCAAAGCCCGCCTACCTGAGCTTTATGAGCGCTATGGGCATCTAGAGGCCGCTACGATGGAGCGTTCGCAGCGTTCTTTTGAGGCTGCCCTGCGCACCCGCACTTTGGGTGAGGACGGCCAGCTGCACCCGCGCGCCGGTGGCCCGGCTCTGATCATGGAATGTAAGGCCGCCAGCCCCACCCTGGGCACAATCGTCTCTGATGGTTACAGCCCTGCCGCCTTGGCCCAGGCTTATGCGCCCGTGGCCGCCGCCATCAGCGTACTGACCGAGCCCGACCGTTTTAACGGCGACCTGGCTGATGTGACCGCCGTGTCTAAGGCTGTGCGCCAGCCGGTGCTGGATAAAGACTTCATCATTGACCCCATCCAAGTGCTTGCTGCCCGCCACCACGGCGCCGACGCCATCTTGCTGATGCTCTCAGTGCTAGATGACCAGGCCTACACCCAGCTAGCGGCCCTGGCCGCCCAGCTGGGTTTGGATGTGCTCACTGAGGTTGATGAGGCTGAGCAGATGGAGCGCGCCGCCGCCCTGGGAGCCCGCATTATCGGCATTAACAACCGTGACCTGCGCACTTTGGAAACTGACCTGCACCGCACTGCCGCCTTGGCGCCCCTGGCCCCGCGTGGCGTGGTGCTGGTGGGTGAGTCTGGGGTGCATGAGCGCGCCGACGTCGAACTACTGGCTCCTTACGTGGATGCGGTGCTGGTGGGCTCGGCCCTTTCTGGCGCTGATGACCCGGCCGCCGCCGCCCAGGAGCTTTCCGCTGGCCAGCCCACCACCGGCGCGGCTGGTTTGGATGCCCACGCCCAGTCCATTGACTGGCACCCCTACTCTTCCAAGCGTCTTGGCGCGGGCACTTTAGACCCCGACGCCCCCACTCGCATCAGCCCCTACTTTGGCGAGTTTGGTGGCCAATACGTGCCTGAGCTGCTGATTCCCGCCTTGGACCAGCTTGAGCAGGCTTTCCTTGAGGCGGTAGATGACCCGAGCTTCATCGCTGAGATCAACGATCTTTTGCACAACTACCTGGGCCGCCCCACTCCGGTTACCGAGCTGCGTAACCTGCCGCTAGGCGGCGGCGCACGCATCCTGCTTAAGCGTGAAGACCTAGTGCACGGCGGCGCTCACAAAGGTAACCAGGTGCTGGGCCAGGCCCTGCTGGCTAAGCGCATGGGTAAAACCCGCATCATTGCTGAAACCGGCGCGGGCCAGCACGGCACCGCCACCGCCATGGTGTGTGCGCTGTTGGGGCTTGAATGCACCATTTACATGGGCGCCACCGACGTGGTGCGTCAGGCCCCCAACGTGGAGCGTATGGAGCTGATGGGGGCTAAGGTTGTGCCTGTCACCGCTGGTAGCGGCACCCTTAAGGACGCCGTCAACGAGGCTCTACGTGACTGGACCGCCACTTTCGCCACCAGCCACTACCTGCTGGGCACGGCTGCCGGCCCGCACCCCTTCCCCACCATGGTGCGCGAATTCCACCGCATTATTTCCACCGAGGCACGCGCCCAGACTTTGGCGCGCCTGGGCCGCCTACCTGACGCGGTGGTGGCTTGCGTGGGCGGTGGCTCTAACGCAATCGGCATGTTTGCTGACTTTATCGACGACGAAGCAGTGGCCCTGTACGGCGTCGAGCCTGCCGGTGAGGGCCTAGACACCAGCCACCACGGCGCCCCCATCAATGAGGGCAAGGTTGGGGTGCTACACGGGGCGCGTTCATTCCTGATGCGCACCGATGACGGCCAGGTGGAAGAGTCCTACTCGGTTTCAGCCGGCCTGGACTACCCCGGCGTTGGCCCCCAGCACGCCTACCTGGCCCAAAGCGGCCGCGCCAAGTATGTGGGTATCACCGATGAGGAAGCTATTGAGGCTTTCTTGCTGCTTAGCCGCCACGAGGGCATTATTCCCGCCATGGAATCCTCCCACGCCCTGGCTTACGCCCTGAAACTGGCTGAGCAAAACCGCCGTGAAGGCGGGGACCCGCAAAAAACCATTTTGGTGTGCCTGTCCGGACGCGGGGATAAAGACCTGGACCAGATCCGTGAGCGTCTAGGTGGCTCTTTCTCCACCGACGGCGCCGTCTCACGGGCCGCTGACCTGGTTGCTAACGGCCAGGCGGGCACCGGCACCCACCGCACCCACCAGCAAGACGCCGCGTTCGCCGCTAAGGGCAAGGAGTAAATCAATGAACCGTTACGAAAGCATGTTTGCCACCTGCGAGCAGCAAAAACGGGGCGCCATGGTGCCCTTCGTGATGCTGGGCGACCCTACTTTGGAGGCCAGCGAACGCATTATTGACGAGTTGATTGCTGCCGGCGCCGACGCTTTAGAGCTAGGTTTGCCTTTCTCTGACCCGGTTGCCGACGGCGTAGCCATCCAGGAAGCCCACCTACGTGTGTTTGCGCGTGGGATCAACATTGCCGACTGTTTTGACCTAATTAGCCGCCTGCGCGCCAAGCACCCACAGGTGCCCATGGGCCTGCTGATTTACAGCAATATCCCCATCGCTATGGGCTTGGAGGCCTTCTATGAGCGCTGCGCCAAGGCCGGAGTCGATTCGGTACTGATCCCGGATGTGCCCATCCGTGAAGGCCGTCCTTTCTCTGCCGCCTCTAGGGCCGTGGGCGTTGACAGTGTCTACATTGCCCCGCCTTCAGCCAGTGAGGAGACACTAGCGCAGGTAGCTGAGGCTGCACGCGGCTATGTTTACGCCGTTTCGCGCGTGGGGGTTACCGGCGTGGAAAATGAGGCTCAAACTCAGGGGCTCAATAATGCTGTGCCCACCTTGCGCGAGCACAACTCCACCCCGGTGCTGCTAGGTTTTGGTATTTCCAAACCCAAGCATGTGCGCGCCGCGATTGTGGCCGGCGCTGATGGGGCCATTACTGGCTCGGCGATTGTGCGCATGATTGCTGCCCGCACTGAGGAGATTGTGGCCGCCCAGGAGCGCTCAGGCGCCCCGGCTTTGCAGGCCACCACCCCGGGAGTTAACCAGCCCCTAGATGAGCTGTGCGCTCAGCTGCGTGAGTTTTTCACCTCCATGTGCGCAGCCACCACCAAGGCCTAGCCGTGGCTGTAGGTTCGCTTAGGCTGCTGCCTGCTGTCGACGTCGCCAATGGTCTAGCCGTCACCCACCGCACTAACGCTGGGGGTGACGCCGGCGCGGGCATCTCTGCCCTGGATGCTTGCCTGCGCTGGGTGGAGGCGGGCGCTAACTGGATTCACTTAGTTGACCTGGATGCGGCCTTTGGGCGTGGCTCTAACGCAGCTCTTTTGGGGCAGGTTATCGCCGATTTGGCGCGGCTGCACCCGGGCGTGAGCGTGCAGTGGTCTGGTGGCGTCACTAGCGGCGATGACGTCGAGCGGGCTTTAGCAGCCGGCGCCAAGCGGGTAAATCTAGGGGCTGGTGCCCTTAAAGATTTAGCTGCCACCACGGCTTTAGTGGGTCGCTTTGGTAGGCACCTAAACGTATGCCTGGACGTATCAGCCGCGAGCGCCGCGCCCAGCGCGGATTTGACCGCCTATGTGGTGCATCCGCGCGGCCAGGGCGGGCCGGTGGGGCCGCTAGAGCCAATTTTGGCGGCGCTTAATGAGGCCGGGGCTGGCGCATATGTGGTTACTGACCGGGTGCGTGATGGCGCCCTATCGGGGCCCAACCTGGCGCTACTGGGGGCGCTTAGCGGCGCCACTAGTGCGCAGGTAATTGCCTCTGGTGGGGTCAGCTGCGCGGGTGATATTGCTGCCCTACAGGATTTGGCTGCCCACCACCCCAATTTATGCGGGGTGATCCTGGGTAAAGCCCTCTACACCGGGCAGATCGACCTCAAAGCCCTGCTGCGCCCTTAAAACGCGGTGGCGGGGCTGAGGGGTTTACCGCCCGCCCCGGGCACGTTAAAGCCCTGCTGCAAGCATGAAAAAGCTGGCCCGTAGGCCAGCTTTTTTGTTGCCTAAATGCCCGCGCCTGACGCAGTTTCCGGCGTCGCTAGCGCCGCGCTTACCAGGAAGGGCCGCGATTGGTTAGGCTCCAGGCATCCTCGGAGTCTTCAGAGTCTGAGTCATCATCCCAGGATTCGCTCTCAGGCAGATCGGAGCTACCTACCGGGTCTGTGGCGTAACGGTTGGGTGCAAACGCCCCGGTAGCCCCATAGGAGCTGACGCTGGCAGCGCTAACCGCGCCGGGGGCCGCAAAGCCGTCGCCGCGATCCCCCGGCGTACCGGGGCCGCCAGGGGCGTCGTCGTCGTCGCTGGGGGCGTCACCTTCGCCCTTAATCCAAGCCAGGGTTTCCTCCAGGCGCTCGGGCGGCACCAGCACCTCGCGGGCTTTAGAGCCGGTGGAGGGGCCCACCACTTCACGCGATTCGAGCAGGTCCATTAGGCGCCCGGCCTTAGCGAAACCTACTCGCAGTTTGCGTTGCAGCATTGAGGTGGAGCCAAACTGGCTGGTGATAATCAGCTCGGCGGCCTGCAGCAGCAGGTCCATGTCGTCACCGATTTCTTCCTCAATGCGTTTCTTAGTTTCGGGGACAATCACGTCCTCGCGGTAGCTGGGCTGGAGCTGGTCTTTAACATGCTCAACTACGGTGCGGATTTCCTTCTCAGTAACCCAGCTGCCCTGCACACGGATCGGTGCGGAGGCGCCCGGGCCCAGGTAGAGGGCGTCACCTTGGCCGGTGAGCGACTCAGCCCCGTTTTGGTCCAAAATTACGCGCGAGTCCAGCTGTGAGGCGGTGGCGAAAGCCAAACGTGAGGGCACGTTGGACTTGATCAGACCGGTAACTACCTGCGCCACTGGACGCTGGGTGGCCAGCACCAGGTGAATACCGGCCGCACGCGCCAGCTGGGTGATGCGCTGAATTGAGGCTTCCACGTCTTTAGGCGCGGTCATCATCAGGTCAGCCAACTCATCTACCACCACCAGCAGGTAGGGGTAGGGCGCGATCTGACGCTGAGAACCGGGCGGGGCCTGTACCTCGCCGGCGCGCACTGCCCGGTTGAAGTCATCAATGTGCTTATACCCAAAGGAGGCCAGGTCGTCGTAGCGGGCGTCCATTTCCTTAACCACCCATTCCAGGGCCTCAGCAGCCTTCTTGGGGCTGGTGATAATGGGGGTGATCAGGTGGGGAATGCCTTCATAAATGGTTAGCTCCACGCGTTTAGGGTCAACCAGCACCATGCGCACTTCCTCGGGGGTGGCGCGCATCATGATGGAGGTGATCATGGAGTTAACAAACGATGATTTACCTGAACCGGTTTGCCCAGCTACCAGCATGTGTGGGGTTTTCGCCAGGTTGGTGACCACATAGTTACCCTCAACGTCCTTACCCAGGCCCACGGTTAGCGGGTGGGTGGAGTTTTGGGCCACCGAGCTGCGTAGCACGTCGCCCAGGGTCACCATTTCGCGGTCTGCGTTGGGGATTTCAATACCGATGGCGCTCTTACCAGGGATGGGGGTGAGCACCCGAATTTCGTCGCTGGCCACCGCGTAGGCAATGTTTTTTTCTAGGCCCGTGATACGTGAAACATTAACGCCGTGACCACGGTGAATCTCGTAGCGGGTTACCTGCGGGCCGCGCGTGTAGCCGGTTACCTTGGCGTCCACGTTAAATTCGGTGAATACGTCTTGCAGGGCCTGGACCACCGCGTCGTTGGCGGGGGTGCGCGTGGCATGTTCGCGTCCGGCCACCAAATCACTCATGTCGGGTAGGTGGTAGGTACCCCCGTCAGGTAGCTGCATGGAGAATTCAGGTTCAGCGCCCACGCTGGCGGCGGTGGAAACTACCGGTGCGGTAGCTGCGGTGGGGGCGGTGGCCGCCGAGGTTTGCCGCGCCGCCTGCGAGTACAGTCCCAGATCGCCCAGTTCAGCGGTTTGGGCGGTGTTCATGGGCACAGTGGCCTGGGTGGGGGCGTCCTCAGAGGGGGCGTCAATGTCGCGTGGGCTGGTTACGTCTGGTTCTTGATTACGACGGCGCCCGGGGCGGCTTTGGCGGGCCTTAGCCGCCATGCTGGGGCGGCGTGGGGCTTTGGGTTCGTCTAGGGTGTCGATAACCGCCGTGTTTTGTAGGTCTTCCTTGTCGATGGCGCTGCGGAAGGCCTCATCGGCGTCGTAGCTGTCCATGACGGCGGTTTGCTGGGAATCTTGGGTATTGTCGCGACCAAAAACGGAACGCATCCGCTCCAGGGCGCGGCTGGCGACGTCGTCGTGAGGGGCGCCAGAGCCACCGTCTAAGCCCTGGCCACGTACCATCTCCCACACGTCAAAAGCGGTGCGCCCTGAAGCCACCAGCAGGCAGAACGCCACCAGCAGCAGCAACACCACTACCGCGCCTACGGCAGAAAATAATTTAGCTAGCGGGTAGCCCAGTAGCCAGCCGAACACTCCCCCGGTTTGTTCCAGGGTGTCGATGTCAAAGGGCTGGTTGCCGTTAAAAATCTGGATCAGGGCGCCAATAGCAAAAGCGATAGCTAACGCGGCTAAAGCAATACGGCTGGTGGTTGGGCTCAGCGGTTTGCCGCGTATAAGCATGATCCCGCCCCAAATCACCATGGGGGCCGCCAGTAGAGACAGTACCCCAAAGGGGAAAGCCACCAGGTGGTGTAGTAGGGAGCCGGCGCTACCAGAAATCCCCAGCCATTCACGCAAAGTAAGCAGGGCACCTAGCGCAATCAGCGCAAATCCCCCGCCTAGGCGGCGGTAGGGCGAAGCGTCACTGGGCGCATTTTGGCGCGAAGCACCTCCCCGTGAACGCGAGGCGGCAGGGGTAGCAGCAGAGGGAGAGTTTCGCTTAGCCATGATAGTTAGACGTTAATAGACGCAAGCTCAGGCATGCTTACAGGCACGCCGAAAGCTAAATGCAAGGGGTAAAACACACACCCCAGTATTAAAAACTAGATTTTTTAAATAGCCGCTAAAGATTCGACGTCGCCGGCTTCACGCAGTAATTGGTTAATATCTTCTGTGGTAGGGGCGTGGTTATCTTCGCGTTTGCTGATCATTAGGGCGGCGGCCGCATTGGCGCGGCGAGCACTTTGCAGTACCGAGTAGCCCTGTAGCAGGCTGGCGATGAGCACCCCGGTGTGGGTGTCGCCAGCGCCAGTGGTATCTGTAACAGACATGGGGTAACCGCTCACCAGCGTGTCCTGGCCGTGATCGGGTAGCAGTAGCTCACAGCCGCCGCTGCCGATGCGGCGCACGAACATGGCGTTAGGGGCGGCCCGATACATGAGGTCCACTCCCCCCAGGCGGGAGCGTAGCTGGTCAATTTCTCGACGGTTGCCGGTAATAATGTCGGCGCGGGCCATGATTTTAAGCAAAATTTGGTCCACAATATCTACCACTGCCGGCCCAAAATCCACCACCAACTGTACTCCAGTGGGCAGAGCCGAAAGCCACTGACTTATGCCTTCACGTGTACGACGGTGCACCAGGTCATAGCCGGCGGCGTGCACGTAATCTCCTGGCACTAGTTCCAGCTTTTCAAGATCCTCAAGCTGGGGTTCACTCTCAACCCCTTCAGTGGTGATGAAGGTGCGTTGGCCGCCAGGTTCAATCAGGGTGGTGCAGGTGCCGATGTCACCTACCAGCTCCTGAACTACGTTCTCGACGCCGTCGCGCAGCATGGAGGCACGCACTAGTGCAGAGTTGGGGCCGGTACCCAGGGTTGAAGCCAGGGCCACGGGAACCTGCTGGCTGGCTGTAGCGCGGGCGATGGTGTAGCCACCACCCACCTTGGCGCCGTTTGAGAGTGCAGTTACCGCACTACCGGCCTTGGGAAAGCGAGCAACTTTCAAAGGTAGGTCAATCAGAATTGATCCGGTAGATACCAGGCAGTTAGGGCGCTGGGGAAGTGCGGTTTGGCTCATAGTCTCTCTTCAACACTTGGGACAGGGTCAAGTTGATTGTAAAGCCTTAAATCTTGCGATTTTATGGGCTTGACAACTTTTAGCGTGGGCGGGCGTAGGGGAAGGCAATAACGTCACGGATAGACGTCGCCCCGGTGATCAACATCACTGCGCGATCGACTCCCAGGCCCAAGCCGCCGGTGGGAACAAGACCCAATTCCAAGGTGCGCAGGAAGTCTTCGTCTAGGCTCATCGCTTCCGGGTCGCCGGCGGCAGCGCGTAAAGATTGAGCGGTGAAACGCTTACGCTGCTCACCGGGGTCAGTTAGCTCAGTGTAGGCCGTGCCCAGCTCCATCCCCCAAGCCACCAGGTCCCAGCGCTCAGCTAGGCGCGGGTCGCGGCGGTTTTGACGGGTTAGCGGGCTGGTTTCCACCGGGAAATCAATGTAGAAGGTGGGTTTGGTGGTGGTGGCTTCAACTAATTCATCATAGAGCGCGCCAATCACGTCACCACTGCCAGCTGCCACAGGCACCTCAATGTCGTTAGCTTCAGCTAGTTCCAGTAGCTTTTCTAGCGGGGTATCTACAGTTACTTCCTGGCCCAGGGCCTTAGAAATAGCTTCATGCACGCTCACCACCGGCCAGTCACCGGAAATATCCACGGCCACATAATCAACCCCTGAACGGGTTGAATGCACCGGCAGCCCTTCAGTTCCGGGCGTACCCACCGCACGCAGCACCACCGGGGCGCCGTGCACCTTAATGGCGGCCTCTTGGAAGATACGCTGAGTTAACAGGCGCATGGTGTGGTAGTCGCCGTGAGCCACATAAGCCTCAAGTGAGGTGAACTCAGGGTTGTGGGTGGCGTCCACACCCTCGTTACGGAAGGAGCGGCCAATTTCGAAAATAGCCCCCATGCCGGCCACAGCCAGGCGCTTGAGGAACAGCTCCGGGGCTATACGCAGATAAACATCAGTGGAGTAGGCGTTCATGTGGGTGATGAACGGGCGGGCGTTAGCCCCACCGTGCACCGGCTGCAAGATTGGGGTTTCTACCTCCACATAGCCCTGCTCACCCAGGGTGTGGCGGATGGAAGTAACAATAGCTGAGCGCTGGGCTATCAGCTCAATGGCATTAGCGTCAGCCAGCAGCTGCTGGGTACGGGTGGCGTTAGCCCCCAGCGGGATGGTGATCTTGCCGTGTCCGCCGCGCCGGGCGCGCGGCAGGGCGGTGAGGGCTTTAGCTAGCAGCTGCCAGCCCTGCACCAGGATTGAGGGCTCACCGGTGCGCGTACGCATAGCTAGGCCGGAAACCACCACAATGTCGCCACGGTTAATCAGTGAACGCCACTTTTCCAGCTGGGCGCCGGTTTCTGAGGCATCAAAGAGCAGCTGAATGTGCTTATAGCCCTCTACCAGGTCAACGAAGATAAGCCCACCGTGGTCACGTTCTAGGCCCACGCGGCCTTCAACCCGCAGTTGCACAATAGATTCTTCACCTGCCGCCAACTGGCGGAACACCGGCTGCACTAGGGCGTGGGCCGGGGGCATACCGCGCTTAACCCCAGTGGGATAGGGGTCAATTTTGGCTTCCAGGGTGCGTTCCAGGGCCACTGCGCGTTCGCGTTCCTCAGCCGACAGACGCCGGGTGGGGATTTGCGCTTGAATGTGGCGTTCAACCTGCTGGGCCACCAGGGCTGCATATTCGCTGCCCATGATGGCGCTGTTATCCACGTGGGCGCGGCCAAAGCGCTCAAAGTTAGGGATGAAACCTTCTAGGCGACCAGCTGCCAGTAGCACGCGGGCGGCTTGGGTGCCGTCGGCGTAACACATGTAACGCGGGTACCAGCTGGGGTTGTATTTGGCGTTAGATTCATACAGCTGCTCCAGCTGCCAAAAGTGCGAGGCAAAACGCATGATCCGAGCCATAGTTTTAGCCGCCAGGGAGGCGTTCACCGCCATGCCGTCCACAAATACGGAACGGAACATAGCAAAGTTGAGCGAAACCCGGTCAACCCCGTAGCGTTCGCCGTCGGTTAGTAGGGCCGCCACCATGGCCTCGTTTACCCCGTTGGGGGCCTTGGGGCTACGGCGCATCACGTCCAGGGACACTCCGCGCTTGCCCCAGGGGCAAAACGCCAGTAGCGCCACGGTCTTGTCATCTTGATCCTGGACCGTAACCACCAGCTCACGCTCGTCGACGTCGTCGAGAGTGCGATCTAGAGCCATAGAGAAGCCGCGCTCTTCCCCGTTACGCCACGCATTAGCCAAATCGCGCAGCTGACGGCGTTCCTCGTGGGCAATGTCGCCTAGGCGCCTAATTTCCACGCGGGCGCCACTGGCACGTACTCGCCGCACCGCTTTAGCCACCTGCGGCAGGCCCCGCAGCGAGAAGCTGGCGGCCTCAATAATGGACTCATCCCCCATGCGGCGCACGGTGAAACCAAAGTTTTTGTAGGCACGCGCACCCTTCTCACCAGCGGAGATAACTGCCGGCACCCAACCGTAGTCGCCACATTCATCCAGCCAGGCACTAATGGCGTCATCCCAACTGGCCGGGTCACCTAGCGGATCACCGGCAGCCATGGCCACACCGGTAGACAGACCGAAGGAAACTGCCGCCTTGCCGTCGGGAGAAAACACGGTCAGGCGGTCACGGCGGGTAGCGAAGTATCCCAGGGAGTCTTCCTCCCAATCCAGCAGCAGTCCGCGTACACGCAGGTCATCTCCAGCGCGCGGGGTGCGCCTAGCTGAACGCAAAAACACGGTCAGGCTAATTAGCACCACCAGGGCGGCCAGCAGGTAAAGCAAAGTACCCAGCCACACCGGCCCCTGATAGGCGGGAACGCCCCCAATGCCACCAATTTCTGGGCCTAGGGTGCGCCAAGCTACCCAGCGCATACGGTGGCGGATAGCCCAATCGTTACCGTCGGGGCTGTGTGCGGGCACCACCAGGAGCGTGCCCAGGGCAATCACGGAGGCCATACCAACCACTAGGGTCAGCAGCGCCCGCCACCATGAGCCGCGCACAATACGGCCGGGGAAAGCTGGGCGGGAAGCCAACAAAATCGCGATAACCGGGATACACACCAGCACCCAGGCCAGCATGAGCCAGTCTGGGCCGTGCTGGGTGACAGTTACATGGGTGCGCTCTTCCAGGTCATCTGGGAACTGCTGGTATACCAGCGTCAGTGAGCCCACCGTTAAGAACAGGAACTGCAAGGTCAGGGCCAGGTTAAGCGCCAGTCGTTTGCGTCTACTGGCCGCCCCGGCCCAAATCAGTAGTAGCACCGCCCCCAGGAAGGAGGCACCCACCGGGATACCAATAAAGTAGAAAGGCTCAACAACCAGCTTATATAGATCCCAGCGCCTTAGCCCCAGTCCCCCAAGTAGCGATAAAACCGCAGCTATCTGCAACAGCCGCGTCATGATGGTCGGCATAGAGTCGATCCATCTGCGGGTATCTGCGCCTACTCTGCGCCGCAGCGGAGATATCAGCTTAGCCGGGGCGGTGGTGCTCTTGGGTTCAGTCACTAGTGAATTTCCTATTTACGCTTTAATTACTACAGGCACGATCATAGGTCGGCGGCGTAGCTTACGAGCTACCCAACGTCCCAAAGCGCGCCGCATAACCTGCTGTAGGCCGTGAGTGTCGCTAACGCCACTGTCTAGGGCGTCACCTAGCGCGTTGGTGACGTCAGGAAGAACTTCCTCAAATACAGAGTCGTCTTCTGCCACGCCTCGGGCCTGAATGTGCGGTCCAGCCAGAATAGTACCGGTTGTGGTCTCTACGACCGCAAAAACTGAGACAAAGCCTTCTTCTGCCAGTACGCGGCGCCCGGCTAGCTCGTCTTCGTCAATTTCACCTACGCTGGAGCCATCTACGTATACGTAGTCGCATGGGTAGGAGCCCACCACCTGGGCTTTTCCTTCATATAGGTCGACGACGTCGCCGTCCTCGCACAGCATTACGTTGCTGGCTGGTACCCCGGTCTTTACCGCGAGCGCACCGTTGGCCACGATGTGGCGGATTTCGCCGTGGATAGGCATTACGTTGCGGGGCTGGACGATGTTGTAGACGTGCAGTAGTTCCTCACTGGAGGCGTGGCCGGAGACGTGTACGCGGGCGTTGGCCTGGTGTACTACGCGCGCACCTAGACGCATGATCTGGTTGATTACGCGGAAAACAGAGTTTTCGTTGCCCGGGATTAGTGAGGAGGCGAAGATAACCGTGTCTTCGGGGTCTAGGGTGATCCAGCGGTGTTCGCGGTGGGCCATGCGGCTAAGGGCGGCCATGGGTTCACCCTGGGAGCCGGTGGCCATTAATACGCGCTGGCTGGGTAGGTAGTTGTTGATTTCGCGCTGGTCTACGATTACGCCTTCGGGCACGTTTAGGTAGCCGCGTTCGGCGGCGATTTTCATGTTGCGCACCATGGAGCGGCCAATGAGGGCGACTTTGCGGTCATGTAAGGCGGCGGCGTCGAGCACCTGCTGGACACGGTGGACGTGGGAGGAGAAGGAAGCCACCACGATTTGGCCTTGGGATTCGTCAAAGACGCGGTTTAGTACCGGGCCGATTTCGCGTTCGTGGGCCACCATGCCGGGTACTTCAGCGTTGGTGGAGTCTACGCAGAATAGGTCTACGCCTTCTTCACCAAAGCGGGCGAAGGAGCGCAGGTCGGTGATGCGCCCGTCGATGGGCAGGGAGTCCATTTTGAAGTCGCCGGTGATTAGGGCGGTGCCGGCTTTGGTGCGGATGAAGGCTGCCATGGCGTCGGGGATGGAGTGGTTTACGGCCACAAATTCCATGTCGAAGGCGCCGTAGCGTACGCGCTCGTGTTCGGTTACTACGCGCAGCTTGGGGTTGATACGGAATTCTTTTAGTTTGGCTTCTACGAAGGCCAGGGTTAGTTCGCTGCCGATTAGTTCAATGTCGGGGCGTAGCTTTAGTAGGTAGGGTACAGCCCCAATGTGGTCTTCGTGGCCGTGGGTGAGCACTAGGGCCTGGACGTCGTCGAGACGGTCGGCGATAGGGCCAAAGTCGGGCAGGATTAGGTCCACACCGGGCTGGTCTTCTTCAGGGAAGAGCACGCCGCAGTCAACGATTAAAAGCTGCCCCTGGGTTTCAAAGACAGTCATGTTACGGCCAACCTCACCTAGACCACCTAGGGGGTAAACGCGTAGGGCTGCGGGATTAGCGGGAGCGGGGGGCTTTAGCGCTTCAAAAGTGGTCACGTAAACCATCCTAAACTTTAGGAACCGGCGTTAGTAGACGCCGCTTAACTACAAAAAAACCCGGGCAAAACCCGGGCTCGTGGTACCCCCAACCGGATTTGAACCGGTGTTACCGCCGTGAGAGGGCGATGTCCTAGGCCGCTAGACGATGGGGGCCTTATTCACTTTTGGTTTAACCACAAGTGGCTGGGGTACCAGGACTCGAACCTAGAATGGCTGAACCAGAATCAGCTGTGTTGCCAATTACACCATACCCCAAGGGGTTCACGCTGCGATGCAAACCTTTTAGGCTTGCCCCGTCGGCGCAACGGGTAAGAATCTATCGGATCTTTGCCCCGCTTGCCAAATTTTTTTAGCGTGACCCTAAGCACATTTGGGTTTTACTTTGAAATTGCAGCCAAAAGTGCCTCAATTCGGGCCATGGTTAGCTCCTTACCCAGGATTTCCATGGACTCAAATAGCGGCGGGGAGACCTGGCGGCCGGTTACGGCTACGCGCAGCGCCCCGAAGGCTACACGCGGCTTGAGACCCAGGCCCTCAACTAGAGCCTGACGCAGCGCCTCCTGTAGGGCCTCATGGTTCCACTGCTCTAGGCAGCGCAGCGCCTGGTCGGCGGCCTGCAGTACCTGCTGATTGGCAGCTATAGTCTCAGGGTTCTTTACCAGCTTGGCGAAAGACTTTTCGTCGTAGTCCAGGGCGGCGGCGTCGGTAAAGAAGAAGCCCAGCATGCCGCGAGCCTCACCTAGTAGCTGCACGCGGGTCTGGATAAGCGGCGCGGCGGCAGTCAAAATTTCCTGCTCACGGGCGGTTAGCTGGTCAAATTCGGGGGCGCTAACCAGGGCTTGGGCTTCCTCGGCCGGGGCGTAGAGGTCGTAGAGGTAAGGCACCAGGCGGTTGCGGAAGTCCTCCCCCTCCAGGCGGCGCACGTGCTCAGCGTTAATAGCCACACACTTCTTGGGGTCAAAGCGGGCCGGGTTGGGGTTGACGTCGTGAATGTCGAAGGCGGCCACCAGCTGCTCGGGGGTGAAGATGTCCTCATCCTTGCTCAGCGACCAACCCAGTAGGGCCAGGTAGTTGAGCAGACCCTCAGGGATCATGCCGTTTCGACGGTGTAGCAGCAGGTTAGAGGAAGGGTCACGCTTGGATAGCTTCTTGTTGCCCTCACCCATTACGTAGGGCAGGTGCCCAAAGGCGGGGATGAACTGGGCTCGGCCAATGGCGATTAGGGCCTGGTAGAGCACAATCTGGCGGGGGGTGGAGGATAGTAGGTCCTCGCCGCGCAGCACGTGGGTGATCCCCATTTCGGCGTCGTCAACCGGGTTCACCAGGGTATATAGCGGGTCACCGTTAGCGCGTACCACTACATAGTCGGGCACAGAGCCGGCCTTGAAGGTGATCTCGCCGCGCACCAGGTCAGTGAAGGTGATGTCTTCATCAGGCATACGCACGCGCAGCACCGGCTGGCGCCCCTGGGCGCGGTAGGCCTCAATCTGCTCGGCGCTGAGGTTGCGGTCAAAGCCGTCATAGCCCAGTTTGGGGTCTTCACCCTTGGCGCGGTGGCGGGCTTCAACCTCTTCGGGGGTGGAGTAGGACTCGTAGAGGTAGCCGGCTTCTAGCAGCTCCTTGGCCACCTGCTTGTACAGGTCCATGCGCTGGGACTGGCGGTAGGGCTCGTGTGGGCCACCCTTGCCAACGCCCTCATCCCAGTCCAGGTGCAGCCAGCGCAGCGAGTCTAGGATGGCGTCAAAGGATTCTTCAGAGTCACGGGCGGCGTCGGTGTCTTCGATACGGAAAACAAAGGTGCCACCTACATGACGGGCATAAGCCCAGTTAAATAGACAGGTACGCACCATACCGACGTGGGGGGTACCGGTGGGAGAAGGACAAAAACGTACGCGAATATCACTGCCGGTGGGCAGGGCGTGGGCGGCTGAGGCCTGGGTTAGCTCACTCATAATGTCTTAAGCCTACCGCCGCCAGCCTTGCCCCACTTAGGTTGGGGCGTACAGTTAGCTTATGAGCACTATTACACCTTGGGATGCGCTAACCGCACAGCAAATGCGTGAGCGCGGCTCTTTGAAATGGACGCGCTGGCCCGGCACGATTGGTGCCTGGGTGGCCGAAATGGATTTAGGTATTGCCCCGGAAGTGGCCGAGGCTATTAAGCAGGCCGTTGATGTAGGCGAGCTAGGTTACATGCCAGATGGCCTGCTGGTTGAATGTGAGCGGGCTTTGGCCGCCTATTCACGCCGTAACTATGGCTGGGATTTGGATCCGGACAAGATTTTTGTGGTCCATGACGTGATCATGGCGCTGCGCCGTATTTTGACGGATTTCTGCGACAAATCTAAGCCGGTTATTGTGCCCACCCCGGCCTACATGACCTTCCTTAAAACCATTCCGGCCTGCGGTTTTCAGGCCGTGCAGGTGCCTAGCATTTATGCCGAGGGCACCTGGCAGCTAGATTTTGAGGGTATTGAAGCGGCTATGTCGCGTGGGGCCAGCCTGTTTATTTTGTGCAACCCCTGGAACCCGGTGGGGCGTGTGCTTACCGAGGCTGAGCTAGATAAGGTAGCGGAGCTTTCCGCTAAGTATGGTGTGCCCGTCTTTAATGACGAGATTCACGCGCCCCTGTTGCTCTCCCCTGAGGCCAAGCACCACCCCTACCCGCTGCGGGCGGCGGCTGACCCGGATCTGACCTGGACTGCCACCTCGGCTTCTAAGGGCTGGAATGTGCCGGCTTTGGGTGCGGCGCAGCTGATTTTGGATGGTAAGGTGCGTCAGGCTTGGCGCCCTATTGCCGACGACGTCGCCCACCACGCTGGTCCTTTGGGTGTGCGTGCGGCTACGGCGGCTTTCACCCAGGCACAGTATTGGGTTCGCGAAGTTTCTAGCTACGTGCACGAAAATGCGCAGCTAGTTAGCCAGGAGCTGGCCAAGGTGGGACTACACATGGATGTTCCACAGGGAACCTACCTAGGCTGGGTGGACTGCTCTAGCCTGCTAGAGCGCGGCGTTAAGGGCTCACCCACCACTTGGCTGCGCGAAAACGCCGGCGTGGCCCTGACCGACGGGGCTGACTGTGGTCATGGCTACGAGCATTTTGCCCGCCTGAACATGGCTACTGGCCACGCCATTGAGCGCCAAACTGTGGAGCAAATCACTGCTGCAGTGAACAAGTTGAACTAAAACCGGCTACCGGATAGACGTAGGCCGCCTAAGTTAAGGGGCAACTTAGGCGGCCTACATTTTTTGCGCCCCTAAATTTTTTTAGGAGCGCTAAGCGTGCTTAGCGCACTACGCTAGCGATTCTACCCAGTCCATCGATCTGCGCCGCAACACCCACGCCGACAGGAACATCTTTTGCATAGGCAGCTGCGCCAGTTAGGATCACATCTCCAGGCAGTAACGTAAACATGCGTGAGACACTGGCCACAATATTTTCGATGCTGACATTCAGGTTGGCGGTGTTGCCCTCCCCCACCACCTCACCGTCAATGCGTAGGGTTACGCGGGCGTTAGCCGGGTTGAATTCGTCGTCGGCTTCGGGCACATAAATCCACGGCCCCAGCGGGCAGGCGGTGTCAAAAGACTTAGAACGCACAATATTGTCGCTGGGGGCGGCCACATCATTAGCTACCGTGTAACCCAGCACGTGGTGGGCGGCGTCGGCGGGGTCCACATCCTTACACAGGTCTTTGATAATGATGGCCAGCTCTGCCTCATGCACCAAAGTCTGTGACCAGTCGGGCTTAATAATTGGGGTGTCGGTGCCGATCACGGCGGTGTTGGGCTTGAGGAAAACGAAAGGCGGCTCGGTTAGTGAGCCCGCTTCGCCGTCGTAGGTGGAACCTAGTCCCACCACTTTAGAGCGGGGAATAACTGGCGAGAGCAGACGCACTTCGTTTAACGGGATAACTTCACCGGTAGCCTCAGGGGCGCCAAATAGCGGGTCACCTTTGAGGACCACTAGTCGCGCAGTGTCGGGGAAATCTAAATCGCAGCGTTCGGTGTAATCCAAGCCCTGCACAATGCCGTAGCGGGGTTCATCACCGCTGGTAAAGCGAGCCAAAATCATGGCTTCAGTCTAACGCCGACGTCGGCCCTTAGCGGCTAAAACCAGCCCGAGCCGACGTCGACATTTAAACCAGCGCTAAGCAGCCACGCCCCCTAGGGCCACAATCAGATGCCACAAAGGACCAAGGGTGCGTTTAGCCGCTTAGCGCCAGCACAATCACGCAGGCCTTAAGCCTCAGCGCGATCATTTACGTGTACGCCAGCGTTTTCGCTAGACCACACGTCGCCGGGGAGCTTGCCAGGCAAGAATTTGTTGTCGGTAGAGACAAACCGAATCTCATCAATCTCGCCGGCCTTAAGCTGGGCGTACTGGCTTTCCCAGTCACGTAAAGCCCCAAAGGCCCAGCGGCCCATAATGGTGATAGCGAAGATGTTGATGGTGGCCATGATGCCCATAACCACGTCGGCCAGGTTCCACACGAAGTCCAGGGAAGCTACCGCACCCACATAGGTGGCAACCAGGATCATTACCCGCAGCCAAGTGTGGTTGAGCTTCTTGGTGGCCCCACGCAGGAAGGAGTCGTTGATTTCCGCGTAGGTGTAGTTACCCAGCAGCGAGGAGTAGGCGAACACGAAAATCATGGCGGCCATCAGGTACTGAGCCCAGCCACCTAGCTGTGAGGTTACCGAGATTGAGGTGAGCGTGCCGGCGCTGAACTGACCCGTGCGGGCAGCGGCCGGGTTGTAAACCCCAGACAGCAGCACAATCAGGGCGGTGGCGGTACACACCAGCAAGGTGTCCACAAATACACCCATGGACTGGATGAAACCCTGGTTAACCGGGTGGGCGGTAGTGGCAGCAGCGGCAGCGTTAGGCACCGAGCCCTCACCGGCCTCGTTGGAGAACAAACCACGCTTAATACCGTTTAGGGCGGCGGCGGTAAAACCACCAGCCATACCAGCCAGGGCCTGGTCTAACCCAAAAGCACCCTTAAAGATTTGTAGCAGCGCACCGGGAATAGCGGTGATGTTTAGCAGCAAAATAATTGCGGCCAGCAATACATAACCTAGCGCCATAATCGGGGCGATCCACTCAGAGACCTTAGCTACCTGACGCATACCACCAAAAATGATGGGGGCAGTGATCACCAGCAGACCCACGCCGGTAACCCAGGTGGGCACGTTAAAAGTGTGCTCCATGATGCCAGAAATGGCGTTAGCCTGGGTGGCCTCATAGGCGAAACCGAATACGAAAATAATTACCGCTGCGAAAGCCACAGCCAACGGCTTCATTTTCAGCCCGCGCGTAATGTAGTAGGCCGGCCCACCACGGAAACTACCGTCGGGGTTAGCTACCTTATACATCTGCGCCAAGGTGGCCTCCACGAATGCGGTAGCCATACCCACCAGGGCCACTACCCACATCCAGAACACGGCGCCCGGGCCACCCATAATGATGGCTAGCGCCACCCCAATGATGTTACCGGTACCCACACGTGAAGCCAGGCCAATGGTGAAGGCCTGGAAGGAGGAGATACCCCCACCTTGCCCATCACGCGAGTTGGTCAGCGAAGCAACCATGTGCCTAAAGAGGCGGAACTGGATGCCATACATGCGCGCGGTGAAGTACAGCCCCACGCCAATCAGCAAGAAGGCTAGGAAATAGCCGTAGAAGTAGGTGGAAAAATCCCCTAGGGCAGCGGTTGGCTTAGCCAACCAATCATCGGTTTTTGCGATGGCCAACATTGGCACTTCCTTTCGCAGAGATAAAATTAGCTACTGCGAGCCTAAGTGCTTTATGTTTCAGGGTTATGACGCCGGCGTTTCCCACACGTTCGTTTTTACATCTGCAGGCAAATTGGGGTTGTTTTTACCCACAAAAACGGGGGTTTTGACGCCGTTGCGACGCTGAGACTCCCAGTCACGCAGGGCGCCAGAAACCCACTTGGCCAACCAAATCAGGGCCAGCAGGTTGGTGGCAGTCATGATGGCCATCATTACATCCACCGAGTTCCACACCAGTTCCAGCGTGGCCAGGGCGCCCAGCACGGTGCTAACCACCGACAATACGCGCACAAAAATGCGTCCACCCTTTTTGGGGCTGATGAAGTTAACGGCCACCTCAGAGTAGGAGGCGGCGGCCAGCACCGAGGAGAAAGCCAGCACGGTAATGATTAGGGCCATGGGAATCTCAGCCCAGCCACCCAGGGCAGAAACCACAGCTTTTTGGGTCAGGCTCGCGGCCTGGCTGGGGTCTAGCGCGCCGGGGGTGTAAACCGAACTACCCGCACTCAAAATCACGATGGCGGTCATGGTGCACACAATGATGGTGTCCACAAACACACCCAGGGACTGCACCAGGCCCTGCTGGATGGGGTGAGCCACGGTGGCAGTGGCCGCCGCGTTAGGGGCGGTGCCCTGACCGGCTTCGTTAGAGAACAGGCCACGCTTAGTGCCGTTGATTAGCGCCGCCATAATGCCGCCGGTAACGCCGCCGGCAAACTGGGCCGGGCCAAAGGCAGATTCCACAATGATTTCCAGGGCAGGCAAAACCCGGTCATAGTTAACTGCCAGCGCCCCCAGGCCCAAACCCAGGTAAACCACGCTCATAATGGGGGCCATCCACTCGGTAACTCGGGCCACAGAGCGGATACCACCCAAAATCACCGGGGCCGCCAAAACAAACAGCAGCGCCGCCGTCACTTCCTTGGAGGCATTAACGCTAGAGCCGGGGCCAATAATGCCGCTAATGGCGTTGGACTGCACCATGATGATGGAAAAACCGCAGGTGGCAATGGTTAGCACGGAGAAGAGCACGCCCAGTTTGCGCGAGCCCATACCCAGCCACATGTAGGTGGCCGGGCCGCCGCGGAAAGTTCCGTCGTCGGCGCGTACCTTAAAAATCTGAGCCAAGGTGGCTTCAGCAAAAGCGGTAGCCATACCCACCAGGGCAATTACCCACATCCAGAACACCGCGCCGGGCCCGCCCAGGATCAGGGCTGCGGCCACACCAAACACGTTACCGATACCCACGCGCGCGGCTAGGGAAATAGTGAAGGCCTGGAAGGAGGAGATACCCCCGCTGGCGCCCGAACGTGAGGAGAGGATGGAACGCACCATCGCGGGCAGCAGCCTGAACTGAACCCCGCGTAGCCTGATAGTTAGATAAAGGCCGGTGCCGACCAAAATCCACATGGTCAGATGCAGGGTGAGCCAATCGCCTAAATTCTGTAAGGCTTGGGCTAATGCTTGCATTTGATATTCCTCGCAGCCGTGTCTTTGTGCGGTGTCAGCATATACGAACATGAGAAAATAGCCAGTGTGGACCATGCCCCTGCTTTGAATCGCGTACTTGATGCTTTAATACCGGCGAGTGACCCGGACTATATTCCCACCAGTGATGAGCTTTATGATGCCTTCACGCAGTGGGCTGACAGTACCGGCCGCCCGCTGTATCCCCATCAAGAGGAGTCTTTGCTGTCCATTGTGGAAGGCGAGCATGTAGTTGCAGCTACGCCCACAGGCTCAGGCAAGTCCATGATTGCTTTGGCGGCGCACTTTACTTCTTTGGCGCGCGGAGAGCGTTCTTACTACACGGCGCCCCTTAAGGCTTTGGTTAGTGAGAAATTTTTTGAGCTGATCCGCCTATTTGGCGCCCAGAATGTGGGAATGGTCACGGGTGATTCTTCGATTAACCCTGACGCCCCCATTATTTGCTGCACCGCCGAGATTTTAGCTAACCAGTCGCTGCGTCAGGGGCGGGCGTTGGATGTGGATACGGTGGTGATGGATGAGTTCCACTACTACGCCGATCCGCAGCGTGGCTGGGCTTGGCAGGTGCCGCTGCTGGAGCTACCCCAGGCCCAGATGGTGCTGCTAAGCGCCACTTTGGGTGATGTTTCGTGGCTGGTTAAAGATTTGCGTGAACGCACTGGGCGCGCTGTGGCCGTGGTTGACGACGCCGTACGCCCAGTCCCCCTCGATTTTGAGTATTCCGTGGAGGCTATTGGGCCTTTGCTGGAGCGCCTAATTGGGCAAAATAAGGCCCCGGTTTATGTGGTGCATTTTTCTCAGCGTGAGGCCATTGAGCGGGCTAGTGCACTGCTGAGCACTAAGTTAATTGACCGCGCCCAGCGTGATGAGATCAGCCAGGCTATTGCCGGCGAGCGCTTTGGGGTGGGTTTTGGGGCCACGCTGTCTAAGCTGTTGCGCGCCGGTATTGGGGTGCACCATGCGGGTATGTTGCCGCGTTACCGGCGCCTGGTGGAGCGTTTAGCGCAGCAGGGTTTACTGCCGGTTATTTGCGGGACGGACACGCTGGGGGTGGGTATTAATGTGCCTATCCGCTGCGTGGTGTTTACGTCTTTGGTTAAGTTCGACGGCGCCAAGGAGCGGCATTTAACGGCCCGCGAGTTCCACCAGATTGCTGGGCGCGCTGGGCGCGCGGGCTTTGACACGCACGGCTATGTGGTGGTGCAGGCCCCCGAGCATGTGATTGAAAACGCGGCGGCGCTAGCTAAGGCCGGCGATGATGAGCGCAAGAAACGCAAAATTACCCGCAAGAAGGCCCCTGAGGGCCGCGTGAACTGGACTGATAAGACTTTTGAGCGCCTGGTCGCGGCCCCGCCGGAGACTTTAACTAGTCAGTTCCGTGTCACTACCACCATGGTTTTGAACCTGATGGAGCGCCCTAACCCGGTGGCGGCCATGTGGAATTTGCTACAGGCGGTGCATGAAGGTGAGGCGGCCACCCACCAGCATTTAAAGCGGGCGCTAGAGATTTACCGTTCGCTGCGCACAGCCGGGGTGTTGGAGCATGTTTCTTCCGCCCAGGCCGCAGCTGATGGTTTGCCGCGTCTGCGCCTGGCGGTTGATTTGCCCGACGATTTTGCCCTCAACGCGCCTTTGGCGCCTTTTGCCCTGGCCACAATGGATTTGTTGGGCTTGGACAGCCCTGAGCACACCCTGGATGTGGTCTCGGTGGTGGAGTCCACTTTGGATGATCCACGCCCGCTGCTTTACGCCCAGCAGCGCGCCGCCCGGGGCGAGGCGGTGGCCGCTATGAAGGCTGAGGGCCTAGATTATGACGAGCGTATGGAGGCTTTGGAGGCTATTACTTGGCCCCAACCTTTAGCTGAGCTGCTGGCCGGCGCCTATGGGGTTTACGCCCAGGCCAACCCTTGGGTTAGGGAGTATGAGCTGGCCCCCAAGTCGGTGGTGCGTGAAATGGTTGAGAAGGCCATGACTTTCTCTGACCTGATTTCGGTGTACCAGTTGGCCCGTAGTGAGGGGGTGCTGCTGCGTTATTTAACTGACGCCTACCGGGCTTTGCGCCAGGTGGTGCCCGAAGAGCACCGCACCGATGAGGTGGTGGAGCTAATTGACTGGCTGGGTGAGTTGGTGCGTAGCGTGGACTCGTCCCTACTTGATGAGTGGGAGGCCCTAGGTCAGCTGCAGGCGGGTTCTAATGTGGAGTTGGTGCGCAATGACACTGCCCCAGCGGAGCGCGCTTTTGGTGCCGACGCCGATGGTCACGTGCCCCTTAGCCGCAATAAGCACCGCTTGCGTACCTTGGTGCGTCAGGGCATGTGGGCTTATGTGGAGGCGATTGCCGCTGAGGATGTGGATCGCCTGGTGAGCCTGGCTAACTCTAAAGCTTGGGATAGTGAGCGTTTTAATAATCTGCTTGATGACTACTATGACGCCTACGAGTGGCTGGCTATCGACTCTGAGGCTCACTCTAAGCAGTATGCGTTAATTGATGAAGATCCCGACGACGCCGCTTTGGCTTTGGCTGGGGTGAGCGAAAAGCTACGTGAGGCCCTTGTTGGTAGCGGCCGAGCCTGGCTGGCCACGCAGATCCTAAATGACCCTGACGATAACCATGACTGGCGCCTGGTTTTCCTGGTGGATGTGGCCCAGTGTGATCGTGAGGATAAAGCAGTTTTGCATCTTTTGAAAGTTGGCGAAGCCTGATGGCTAAAAAATCTAAGCACTCTGAGCAGGGCGGTACCGGCGCAATTTTGGCTTTGCAAAAGGCTGGCATTACCCCGGTGATTCACACCTATGAGCATGATGAACGCGCCCAGGCTTGGGGCCTGGAGGCAGCCCAGGCGCTGGGACTGGATCCGGCGCGAGTGTTTAAAACTTTGCTGGTTTCACACGAAAAGGCCCTGGCGGTGGTGGTTATCCCGGTGGCGAGCCGCCTGGATTTGAAGGCTATCGCCAAACAGTTGGGGTGGAAGAAAGCGCAGCTGGCTGATCCAGCCCTGGCCCAGCGCACCACCGGCTATGTGGTGGGCGGGATTTCGCCGCTAGGCCAGAAAAAGGCTCTACCTACGCTGATAGACGCCAGCGCCGCCACGCATGAGACGGTGTTCGTCTCTGGCGGGCGGCGCGGACTGGATTTGGAGTTAGACCCCCAGGTTTTAGCGCAACTAACAAAAGCTAGTTTCGCCGAAGTAGCTAAGTAGCGTCCCCTAACTGCCGCGTGGCGGCTAGTCAGTAGCGGTAGTGAACCTGGTCAGAGGAGACAATCTGCTTGCCGAAGGGGAAGCAGGTCACCGGGATCATCTTGATGTTGGCAATTGCCAGCGGGATACCGATGATGGTGATGGCCTGGAAGAAAGCGGTGGTGATGTGGCTGATGGCCAGCCACAGTCCAGCTACCAGGAACCAAATGACATTGGAGATGCCGCTCATGGCGCCAGCTCCAGGCACCGGCACTACCTCGCGGCCAAAGGGCCACAGTACATAGTTGGCGATCCTGAAGCAGGCCACACCAGCCGGCAGGGTTACTACCAAGATGCAGGCGATAATGCCGAAGAAGATGTAGCCCAGGGCCAACCAGATACCGCCGAAAAACAACCAAATGATGTTTAGTAACGTTTTCACGGCCTCCATTTTAGGCACGTCAGGGGCATTTTAGGGACCCTAAAGTCCCCTGATTTATCCCTGATCTGGCCCTGGCCTAAGTTGAGAGGCAGCTAGGCACGTCGCGGTGTCGGCGCACTGCGGACGCCTGCCAGCTGGCGTTTACCAGAAGACGCGTTGGGCGATAGCGTCGGCGAAGTTTTCTAGGGCTCCCTCAGCGGCATTTAGGTACAGCGGGGCGTCCACCAAAGACACTTCCATCAGGTAGAAGCCACCGGCGCCGTCGCTAACTACGTCTACGCGGTTAAAGAGCACCTGAATGTCACGCCCGGCGCGCTCCTTAATCTGGGCGTGTAGGGCGCGGCGTACTCGCTCACCCCACAGCCATTCCATTTCGCTGGGTTCGCGGGCCTCAACGATTTCCTCGTGGACTTCATCTACCGCCTTAAAGCGCGGGTGCAGCATGGGCTTTTTCTGTACCGCGTGGGAGAGCACACCGTTGAAGTACACCAGGGACAGCTCACCGGTTTGGTCTACGGACTCTAGGTAGCGCTGCATCATTACGGTGCGGCCCCGCGCCAGGTGGTGCATGGTGTCGTTAATAGCTGCCGAACGTGAGGTGGCGCTGGTGGCCGTGTAGCGGCCGGTGCCGCGACCACCTGAGGAGATGGCCGGCTTAATTACGAAGTCGCCATGGGCGGGGAAACGGGTGTGTACCTGGTGCTTAGACAGGTTTGCGGAGGGCTCTAGCCAGGTGGTGGGGATAATCGGCACGCCTCGGGCGGCCAGGTCTTTGAGGTAGTGCTTGTCTCCAAACCAGTTAACTATCTCAGCGTGGTTTAGGGGGCGCTCAAGGCTGCGGGCCCAGCGTAGAAAGTTGGCGTAGTTGCGTTTACGGGCATAGTCACGCACCGAGCGCATCACCACTACCCCAGCTTTAGACCAGTCAACGCTAGGGTCGTTCCATACAGCAATGCGCGGCTCGATACCGCGCTCATAAAGGGCTTGGGGTAGGGCGCGGTCATCTTCGTCAAGGTTAGGGAAATCGGCGCAAGTCGCCAAAGTTACGATCGGCTTAGACACGCCCTAACCGTACCTCACACATAAGCCACTAAGTACTTATGCACGCACCAATAAGCACCACACAAACGTGAGTTAGCTTACAAAGTACGATTTTGGGCTTTCTCGACTGGACAAGCCCCCCGGCGAGCACATAAAGTTTCTCTCCGTTGCGAAGTTAAACGCGCAGCAAAAATGCACCGCTAGCTCAACTGGCAGAGCAGCTGACTCTTAATCAGCGGGTTCAGGGTTCGAGTCCCTGGCGGTGTACCACCGGTTCATATACCATTACGGTAATGCTGATCACTCACCGCGCGAGTGACAGTTTTAAACCAAACAGTTAACTCTTGTTAGCTGCTGCATTCCCACAAGGTTTAGCCGGTGTGGAATATATTCAACCCTCATGGCGGTTACATACCCGTACTCGTCAGACTGTTGGATGCTGAAGAAGAAAAGGAGTGAAGACAATATGCGTAACTTAGAACTCGAACTACAGGCGGCCCAGAGCGAGCTGGAGTCCCTGACCGAGTCGGCCTCCCCCTCCCGTCTAGAACGCGCCCTAGCTCGTCTCGCTGCCGCTCGTGCAGCACTCGAACTAGTCGCCTGAAAAAATCTAGACAGGAAGAAATAAATGACCACTCTTGAAGTTGGCGCCCTAGCCCCGGCTTTCAATCTCCCTAACGCAGATGGAGAGCTGGTGTCGCTAAGCCAGCTGCTAGAAAAGGCCCCTAAGGGGGTTGTGGTCTATTTCTACCCCAAGGCAGCCACTCCTGGCTGCACTAAAGAGGCCTGCGATTTTCGTGATTCCTCAGCTGCCTGGGCTGAGGCCGGCTACAGCGTAGTTGGTATCAGCCCAGACAAGGTTGAGGCCCTAAAACGTTTTGCCACCAAGCAGGAACTACCTTTCCCCCTGCTTTCAGATGCCGATCACCAGGTAATGGAAGCTTGGGGCGTATGGGGCGAGAAAAAGAACTACGGCCGCGTCAGCGTGGGCGTGCGTCGCTCTACCTTTGTTATCAACCCTGACGCCACCGTAGCCCTGGCTAAATACAACGTTAAAGCCACTGGTCACGTGGAGCGTCTACGCAAAGAACTTAACGTGAGCTAGACCCCATTAAAATAATTTGTGTCTGAGGCCGGAAATGTTTTAAGCTAATCCGGCACGCGCGAGTGGCGGAATTGGTAGACGCGCTAGATTTAGGTTCTAGTGCCCTAGGCGTGGGGGTTCGAGTCCCCCCTCGCGCACCGCTGAACCGAGTCAGTTTTTAACTGGCTCGGTTTTTTGTCTACGGTAGGCTTAGTTTATGAGCGATTTTGTACGCAAAGATGGACGCGCCACCAACCAGCTGCGCGAGGTTACGATCACCCGCAACTGGCTAGAGCACGGCGAAGGTAATGTGCTGGTTAGCTTTGGCCGCACTCGAGTGCTGTGTGTGGCTTCTTTTACTGCGGGCGTGCCACGCTGGAAGAAGGATTCTGGTGAGGGCTGGGTTACCGCTGAATACGCCATGCTGCCCCGGGCTGGCTCAGAGCGTTCTGCCCGCGAGTCTGTGCGCGGCAAGGTGGGCGGGCGCACCCACGAGATTTCTCGCCTAATTGGTCGCTCGCTACGCGGCATCATTGATATTAGTGCGCTGGGTGAAAACACTATCGCCCTGGACTGTGACGTGCTGCAGGCTGATGGGGGTACCCGCACCGCCGCAATTACCGGCGCCTATGTGGCTTTGGCTGACGCGGTGGCTTGGGGAACTGAGCGTGGCCTGATTAAAGCCAAGGCTAAGCGCCCGGTGCTGGCAGACTCCCTATCGGCTATTTCGGTGGGGGTTATTGATGGCGTGCCCTGCCTGGACCTGCCCTATGAGGAGGATGTGCGCGCCGACACCGACATGAACGTGGTTATGACCGGCTCAGGTAAGTTCATTGAAATTCAGGGCACCGCTGAGCACGCCCCCTTTGACCGCGCTGAGCTAGATAGCCTGCTGGAGCTAGCGGCCCAGGGTAACGCCACTTTGGCACGTTTGCAGCAGGCGGCCCTAGCTGCCGACGACGGCGTGGCTCGCCTTAGCGATTTGGCTCTGTGACATGGTGGTAGCTGTGCCCCAGGGGGCAAAACTGGTGCTGGCCACCCACAATAAGGGCAAGCTGGCGGAGTTTCGCGAGATTTTAGCGCAGGCGATAGCTGATTTTGACCCTGCCAGTGTTATTAGCGCCGCTGATTTGCAGGTGCCCGAACCGGTTGAGGATGGTATTTCTTTTGCCGCCAACGCCACCATTAAAGCTAATGCGTTAGCCCAGGCTACCGGCTTGCCGGCGGTGGCCGACGATTCAGGGCTATGCGTGGATGTTTTAGGTGGGGCGCCGGGGATTTTCTCAGCCCGCTGGTGCGGTCATCACGGCGACGACGCAGCTAACTTGCAGCTGCTGCTCGATCAGCTCTCGGACGTAAAAGACCCGCACCGGGGCGCTAACTTTACCTGCGCAGCAGTGCTGGTGGTGCCCGAAAGCGCGGACCAAAAAGGACGCGTAGTGTTTGAAGAACACCGCATGTATGGGCGCCTGCTACACCAAAGCATTGGTGAGGGTGGCTTTGGCTATGACCCGATTTTTGTGCCCAGCCAAGAAGATGAGCCCGGTGGCCAGGGGCGCACCAGCGCCCAAATGAGCGCCGCTGAGAAGAACGCTATCTCTCACCGAGGCCAGGCCCTGCGGGCCCTAGCCCCGCAGCTAGCTGAGCTGTTCTAAACCAAGGCTAAAGCAGGGTTAAAGCGCGGCGATTTGGCCTTAAATACGTGCCCAAAGCGCGGCGCTAATGTATACCGGAAAAACTAGGCGCTGGGGCGGCAACCGCCCCAGCGCCTACGTTTATTTACCAGGTTTAACAGCGCTTATAAGCGCTGCTTATAGCCGCCGTCTATAGGCTCCAGCTGCGTCCAGGCTGGGCGTCGTAAACTGGGCCAGTGAAGGACTGGCGCGCTTCAGCTAGAGGCACATCATGGCAGGTCCAAGGCTGGATGTGGGTCAACACCAGCTGCCCGGCATTAGCCTCGCTAGCCAGCTGGCCGGCACGGTAGCCGGTTAGGTGCATGCCGCGTAGCACGTCGCGTCCCTCTACGAAGGCCGCCTCAGCTAGTAGTAGGTCCACTCCCCCGCTAACCATTTGGCTCATGCCTTCACACAGGTCAGTGTCGCCGGTAAAAGCTAAAGTCACCTGCTTGGTGGGGTCATCCTCACTGGGGCCTTGCACTAGGTAACCGTAGGCCTCAACCGGGTGCAGGGCCGCAAATGGCGTCACCGTGAACGGGCCAATCTGGGTGGAGCGGCCAGGTACAGCAGTAACAAAAGAGAACTCCGTTCGGTAATCCTCGTAGCTAGCGGCGCCGTCGACCCCACGCAGACGCTCACAGGTGGTGCTGGGGCCAATACACAGCACTGGCCCTAGCGCACCCTCAGGGCGCCAGCGGCGATAAACATGCATACCCACCAGATCCACCATGTGGTCGGCGTGGCAGTGCGAAATACAGATTGCATCCAGATCAGCTGGGTCCAGGTAGTTAAGCAGCTGGCCCATAGAGCCCGGCCCAAAATCAAATACTAGAGACCAAAGTCGCTGGTCATTGCCCGCATCAGGCTGTGCGTTCGTGACCTCGGGGGCCACAGCACAATTTATGGCTGCTAACTCATCTTCAACCACTAACCGCATTTTTTCGGTGCCCGGCAACTGCAACTTGGTGTTAGGCCCCCATGCCTGCACCAGGTAGCTTGATGCGCTGGACTTACGTCCAGACATCGAGCCTGAGCAACCTACAATCGTGAGCTTCACTCGCGAATCTCCCTATCTAAATTCTTCACGCCCGCGCCACCGGCGGCATGAGCTTGACGTACCTGACCCACCACTGGTCCTAAGAAACGCTTGGCAAGCACCTGGAAAGCTACCGGATCGCCAGTAGCCCTAAACTCGTGCCTGCTGGCCGCCCCGCTAGCTGCCGCACTGCTAGTTGCCGTGCCGCTGGAGGCGCCCTGCGTGCCGCCCTGCCTAGACACCTGCTTGACCGCGTTAACGCCGCCCGCGCCACCGGCCAGGCCAGAGCCGCCCGCAGCCGCAGCACCCGCAGCGCCTTGAGCAGCGCCGTCGGCCCCAAAAGCAGCAGAGCCAGCCACGCCGCCTGCCACACCCGTGCCAGCCGCGCCGTCGTCGTCACCAGAGCCCACCGCAGCCTGAGTGTCAGAATGCAGCAAATCGCGGGCAGCTAGCTCACGATAAACATCCTTTGCAGTCTCCTCGCTAGAAGAAACCAAAGCCACATTACGCCCCATAACGTAACTAATCGGCCCAGCCAGCAACGGATAATGCGTACAGCCCAACACCAAAGTGTCCACCGCTGCCGCCTGCAATGGCTCCAGATACTCCTTAGCCACATCCAGCACCTGCGGGCCGGTAGTAATCCCAGCCTCAGCCAACTGCACAAAACGCGGACAAGCCTGCTGAGTTAAGTTCAAGCCCGGGATACCTTGCAAAGCCCGCGCGTAGGCCCCAGAGTTAACCGTTCCCGCCGTGGCAATCACACCAACACGCCCTGAACGAGTCAAAGCTGCCGCTGTGCGCGCCGCCGGAGAAATCACCTCAATAACCGGAATGCCCATCCCTTTGGTGTACCGCTCACGCGCCTCATCCAAAGCTGCCGCCGTGGCGGTATTACAGGCAATAACCAGCATTTTTACGCCCGAGTCAACCAGCTCATCCATCACGTTCAAAGCCATAGAACGCACTTGTTCCAAAGGCTTAGGCCCATACGGGCTGTTCGCGGTGTCACCGATGTAAAGCAAACGCTCACCAGGCAGCTGATCGAGGATTGCACGCGCTACCGTCAGTCCTCCAACTCCTGAATCAAAAATACCAATCGGTGCGTCATTCACGTCATTAGACCCTAGTCGATTCTGGCTTTAATAAGCACTTTTCTTATCAGTGATAACAGACACCGCCGGGCGCGTTGAAACTTGAATGAAAGCGTGCGTCAACATAGCTAAACCTTACTAACGTTGCCAAAAACGCTGTGAGCTTGCACTTTACCCACCCGCACAAAGCACTTTAGGGAATCGGGAGTTATCCCCAAGACACTGCAAAACCTTTAAGGTGTGGCTAAAGTTAAGCCATGAGTACGGCACTTCTGACCGACATGTATGAACTGACCATGCTGCAAGCTGCGCTGGCAGATGGTAGCGCCAAACGCCGCAGTGTGTTTGAGATCTTTGGACGCTCGATGCCCCCTTCACGTCGCTTTGGCGTGGTTGCCGGCACCGGGCGTTTTCTTGAAGCTCTGGAAAACTTCCACTTTGAGCCAGAGCAGCTACGTTTCCTAGCTGATCAGCGCATTGTTGACAAGGCCACGATCAACTACCTGGAAAACTTCCATTTTGACGGCAACATTTACGGCTACGGCGAGGGTGAATGCTACTTCCCCGGCTCTCCCCTGCTAACCGTTGAATCTGACTTCGCCCAGGCCTGCATCATTGAGACCATGGCGCTGAGCATTTTCAACCATGACTGCGCCGTGGCCTCAGCCGCCTCACGTATGACTATCGCCGCCCACGGACGCCCCTGCATGGACTTTGGGGCCCGGCGTACTCACGAGGACGCCGCCGTGTCCGCCGCCCGCGCCGCCGTGGTTTCCGGCTTCACCTCCACCAGTGACCTGGAAGCTGGGATGCGTTACGGCATCCGTTGCGTAGGTACTTCCGCCCACGCTTTCACGCTGCTACACGACGACGAACGCACCGCTTTTGATTCCCAGATTGCCTCCCTGGGCGTGGGCACCACCATCCTGGTTGACACCTACGACATTGCGCGCGGCGTGCAGCGCGCTGTTGACGCCGCCAAGGCCGCCGGGGGCACTTTAGGTGCCGTGCGCCTAGACTCTGGTGACCTGGTGGCCGAGGCCTTCAAGGTGCGCGCCCAGCTAGACTCCCTAGGCTGCCCCGACACCAAGATTGTGGTCACCTCTGACCTGGATGAATACGCTATCGCTGCGCTGGGTGCGGCCCCGGTAGACATCTACGGTGTGGGTACCAAGCTGGTTACCGGCTCGGGCGTACCCACGGCTGCGCTGGTGTACAAGATGGTTGAGCGTGAAAACAGCGCCGGCGAGATGGAAAAGGTAGCTAAGAAGTCTAGCGGCGGTAAGTCCAGCGTGGGTGGCCGCAAGACCGCTGGCCGCGTAATCATTGACGGCTCCGCCACTGAAGAGCTACTGATCAGCTCGATTGATCCCGAGGCCGCTGAGGCTGAGCTGGAACGCAACCAGGCCCGCCCGCTACAGGTACAGCTGGTGGAAAAGGGTCACATCCTGCCTGAGCACTACGACGACGGCGCCCTCACCCGCGCTGCTGAGCGTCACCGTGCCGCCCGCGCCCAGCTGCCCTACCAGGCCTGGCGCCTGAGCGAAGGTGAAATCGCTATTCCTACCCGCCGCGTGGATCTTGATTCACGTGAAACCAAGCAAGGCTGAGCACAGCCACCCCTGGGCTGGCCGCCTACACCCCTGGGCTGGCCTGGGTTAAGGCCAGTAGCAGGGCTAGGGCCAACGCTGAGCAAAACCATGGCTAGGGCTGCGCGCTAAAGCTGAGCTCCCGCATA
>ERZ773207.8-NODE-8-length-64383-cov-5.605273_pt1 | contig 64383 bp, 50 predicted proteins | sample MGYA00580997_ERZ773207 | MGnify/ENA primary metagenome ERZ773207 (study PRJEB29015, sample SAMEA2738170) | human oral metagenome | biome: human oral; feature: human-associated habitat; material: saliva | place: China | collected 2239 ... | reverse complement strand
CTCTTTGTGGGACTACTTGCCTGCCTACTGCTAGCCAGCGGGGCCAACGCGGCGACTGGCGCAAGTGGCCTCAATGTAAGCAGTGTGCAAGACGGCGCGAGCGTCGAAAGCAGCCTAAAAGCCAGCAATGCAGTTGGCGGACAAGGCGGAGCTATGGCAGCTTTGCAAAATGTAGCGACTGGAGTTACAGGCATTCATAACTGCGGCGCCACGGCAACTACTAGGATTCGGCCACTAATTTTAGTGGTTACCGATGGCTTGACCTGGCCTGTCGTAAGAGACACAGCATCGCCGAGAGGATATGCGGTTAGCTATTTACTGACCTATCCGGGCATTCCGATGAATCTGGTGGGCACAGGTAGAAATTCAAAAACCTTAGACTCTAACTTAATGAGCACATTATTTTCAGGTAAAAACATTTATGGCCAAAATGGGCGCTATAGTTATAGTGAACTTATGGCCTCACCTCTAGTTAAAAGCTTGAAGGCGGCTGGATGTAGTGTGTCTGTGGATCCGTCTTTTAGTAAAAGGTATTATTACTCTGAGGGTTTTATTTCAGAACCACTGGGTAGCTATACATCAGATGTTACTATTGCTTATTTTGATGGTGATCAATCCGGTTCATCAAGTTCTCATGCAAAGACGCTATTTACGGATATAGCTAAAATTCGAAACTACTATAACAACAGTGTTGATGTTATGGTGGTGTCTCTTAGTTGTGCGGTCCACCTGAGATCTGCGTATGATGAAGAATTTAAGGATGAGCAACCTTGCTTGGCTTTAATGCCTGAGTCGAAAGATCTCGATTCTACAAATGGCTATGTGCGAGTACCCTCTACCCGCACCAATAATCTAATTAAATTAACTGATATAGCCCCCACTATTGCGGCTCGCTATGGTGCAAAATCCCTGCCGGGAGCTATTGGTGTGGCTCTGCCGCTGACTCCTGAACGGGTTGATAAGGCACTGCTTGCTAAAAATTATGTAGAGTTGCAGAAAGACGATTCAGGTACAGAGAATAACGTAGAAACTATCCCTAGTTATCGGGTAGATCACGGAAACTTAATCAGCTTCTTGATTGCCCAAAATCAACACATGATAGCTTCGGGTAAGGTGGGTGTCTATAACACTTCACTTATGTTCATATTTTCACTACTTATTGCGCGAATGTGGTATCGGGGATTTGGTCGTGACTTAAAATTTTTCCATCGGATAGACCCGCAAGGCTATAGTCAATATTTTATTCGGTTTCGGCGGCTTTGTTTGTTTGCTGGCTGTTTACCAATTGGTTATTTGGCTGTCAATAGTCTCCCGTGGTATTTATCCTATGCGTATGGAGATGAAAATTTCTATGGCCGAAATGATTATCTGGATTATGATGATCTAACTAAATTGCAGATATTAACTAGTGCTGCACTCGCAATAATGATAGGCTTGTTGTTGGTTTGTTTGATCGAACAGGTTTGCCGTAAATTCTTAAACTATGCTAGTAGTTTCATTTTTGTGGTTGGATTGAATGCCTTGCTTTGGCTCGGCGATGCGTTTAGTGGAGGTTATTTAACTCGCAATACTCCTTTGGGGGTGGATATAGTAGCTTCTGGACGCTTTTACGGAGTCAATTATGTGTCTTTTAGCTTTGGTGCACTAGGAACTATTATTGTAGTAGTTATCTGCGCTGACTGGTTGAAAGCGCAGTATGATTTATGGGTTTCCTTGCTTGTGTTAGGGGTTGTAGGTGCTATTTTAGTTGCGTGTATGGCCAGTCCGGCAATGGGTAATAATGTTACTGATTCGGCAATATTGGCAGTTACACTGTTAGTGCCTTTGTTGGAACTATGTAAACGTAATCTAAAGCTAAATGCTCTAGTCGCTTCAGGATTTGTGTTAGCAAATTTAGTGCTACTGGGTCTTTCGGGGGCTTTGACAGATGAGAAACTTAACTCTCTTAAAAATCCGTTTGTGCTAAACGGTAAGCATGGAATCTGGCTATCTCTGGCAGTGTTACTAGCGATAGTAGCTGTGGCTCGGCTTTGGTTTAAGCTCAGTCCTAACATTCAAGCCGCAAATGTTCCTGCTCGCTATGGCTTACTGATGGATACATTGACAGTACTGGTATTAATGGAACTAGCTCTGGATGATCAGGGTCTTTTAACTGTATTTAACAGTCTGAGTCTACTGATAGCTTTTGCTTGTGTGTTATATTTCGAATCCGTCATGCCGGTGGGCGTCAATGCGAAATCTGCAGATTCTGCAGATTTAGGAGGGTCTCAAAACAAGGCTCTACAGGTAACTTTTTCAAAGTGAGCTGGTCTTCAGACTGCGCTTCTAGTGCAGTGTAGTGGTTGCAAGGCATAAAAGTGTGGCAGTTTAGGAGTATGAAAATGGGTGCGTGGCTGGAGCATACGCTGGCGAAACTTTTTGTGGGACTACTTGCCTGCCTACTGCTAGCCAGTGGGGCCAACGCTGCGACTCTTGAAACCGCCGCAGTGAGTGCCCAAACCAAAGCAGCAGCTGGATCTGCGGTTACTCGCAACTGTGGGGCCACAGCAACCAGTCGCATTAAACCTCTGGTAATGGTGGTTACTTACGGCCTAACCTGGCGTGATCTAAATGGCGTTTTGGATGGGAAAAACATTGGCGCGAACGGCGACGGTGCAGAAATACGAAAATATGCGCAATATATAGCCGGATATCCGGCTACACCAATGAACCTGCTAATTCCTAAAAGTGCTAATTCCCTAAGTAAAAATGGGCAATTTGCCATGCTGTATTCCGGCCGGGGAGGTAATTACACCACTGCTGACTATGATCTGACCACCTCGCCACTAGGGCAAACTTTAAGGGCTTCTGAGTGTAGTTTCGCTGAGTATCGGGTGGGCGGTAGCTATGAGACCGAGCGTCCATTTGGTCAAAATCTAAGCGATGTAACGGTTGTGGATGCCGCATCGGTACCACTTACCGAGATTGCCAGTTATTTAAGCCGAATTCGCGTATATTACGGCGATAATGTTGACGTAATGCTGCTCTCGCTAGCAAACGGAACCTACTATTCAGACGGTCAAGCTGCCAAATTATATTTAGCTCTAGTGCCTGGCCTAAAAGATGTGAACGCCAAAACTGGGCGAGTGCAGGCGCCTTCTGTGCAGCGCGATAACTTAATTCAGTTAACAGATATTGCACCTACAATTGCGGCTCGTTATGGGGCAAAACCGCCACTGGGTGCTACTGGTAAAGCATTGCCGCAGGCCCCTGGGCGAGTCGACAACTCGTCGGCCATAGAGAAATGCGTGGACTTTTGGGAAGCCCAACAGTACTCAATTAATGAGGTAACTGTACCTGATACCCGCACAAACCTAATTTATTTCTTAATGGATCAAAGCACTCGTAGCCAGGCCTCACAAAAAGTGATGGGTTTCAATATGCTGTGCGTGGTGCTAGCAATGCTGGTTATTGTCTTAGTGTGGCGTAATAAGTTTCCGAAACTAGATTTCTATACAGATAACCCAGATCTAAGCCGGAAATACTTGCTGCTCATGCGCTGGCTGGCAGTGTTCACTGCTTGCTTGCCGGTAGGTTACCTGCTACTTAATGCCACCTCATGGTACCTATTTGGGGTTGAACCAAATGATTACAGGTTTATAGTTACGGGCAGTATCCCTGAAGATAATCAGGCTATTGTGGGTTTAACTAAGCTGCATTTAGTGACCTTTATGGGGGCAGTAGCTATAGCTGTGGTACTTACCTGCCTACTGGAATTGGTCACTATAAAATTTGCAAACTATTCTGTCAGTTTCATTATTGCCTGTGCAGTAAACGGTCTACTGTGGCTAGGCGACGGTATTACTGGCGGTAACCTGGCCTTTAACAGTCCTCTAGCGGTAAGCGTTCTAACCACACAGCGCCTATACGGCCTGTCTGACGCTGGTTTTGCCATTGGTGCGGTGGGTTTTGTGCTGGCTTTGGTGACCTTGGCCAGCTGGCTAAAACCCCGCCGAGGTTTGCGTACGTCCCTGATAGTGGCGGGCATTATTGGCACCTTGGGTGTGGTCACCATTGGGCTGCCGAGCCTGGGCGATAACGCTACGGGCGCGCTAGCCCTGGCAATTACGCTGGTGGTGGCCATGCTGAAGCTTGCGAACCATAACCTACGCCTGCGTGACTTGGTTATTTCCAGCTTAATTGGCGCTAGTTTATTATCAGTAATAGCAGTTATTGAATGGTGCTGTTTTGGGAGCAACTCCAGTTATTTAGGACGTTTAGGTCAGAAATTCTTGGATGGCACTTTCGTTGATGTTATGGCGGTGCGAATTGCTGCTCTACTAAGCCCAGTTTTTGCGGCAGATGATGAAGCAAGCACCAAGCTAATCTTTGCACTGATAACCACGACGCTAGTGATTTTGGCTTGGATTAAGGTCTATCGCGCTACGCGATGCCCAGATGTGCCGGCACGTTATGTGGTTACCTTCAACGCCTTAACTACCCTGACTTTGCTTGAGCTAGCACTAAACGATGCCGGCTTTACGATGGTGCGCTACAGCCTGTGCTTGCTAGTGCCACTGGCGTTGGTGATGAGCGTAGAGCTAAAGCTATTTAGGGTGACCGCCGTCGAAACTAAGCCAGAAACGCTCGCCGCTTCGAGGTAAACCCTCAACTGGCACATTGCGGGCATTATGCTTTGGTTATGTTCCGCAAAGACGATCGAGGTATCCCCGGTTCAACCGCGTTGGAAGCTACCGGCCTGCGCTGGCTAACTGACGCCATGGACGACGGCGGCGCGGCTGTGGTGCCCGTGCGTAGCGGTCGTGGGTGGCTAGAAGAACCTCAGCTTAATGACAGGCGCTGCACCCCTAAAGCCGCTTTCAGTTTCGGTTGCGCGCTAGCCCACACCCACGCCGCTGGAGCCTCGCACTGGGGAGCACCGCCGCGAGGCTGGCAAGGTGATGGGTGGATGGGCCGCGCACGTCTACCTTTGCGGGCTGAGGCTTGGACCGATAGCTGGGGCGAGTTTTTTGCGACAGACCGGATCATGCCAATGCTGGCCCCGGCTCGTGACAATGGCTCGATTGACCGCTCCGGCGCCGTCGTAATTGAAAAACTCTGCGAACGCCTACGTGACGGGGACTTTAACCACTCCCAGCCCCAACTGCTAAGCCAAGCCGGAACAGCCGTAGCCCGCCTGCACGGGGATCTGTGGAGCGGCAACGTGCTGTGGTGTCCGGTGGTGGATGTGGCGCGCAGCTGCAAAGAGTTTTTGAGCGAGAAAACCGCTGCTGAGCCGCAAGGTGGCGCTGCCATAATGAAAGATGGCGCTGCCATAATGACCAATGCCCAGCGGCTGGAAGCCTTCGCTGGTGGGCCGGTAGTTGGGGTGATGATCGATCCGGCTGCGCACGGTGGTCACGCGGAGACTGATTTGGCTGATTTGGGCCTGTTTGGGCAGCAATATCTAGACAGCGTCTATGAGGGCTATCAGAGCGTGTCGCCGCTAGAGTCCTACTGGAGTGAGCGGGTGGGGCTACATCGCGTACACATGCTGATCGTGCACGCGATGCTGTTTGGGGGCGGCTACGGTTACGAAACCGTGCAGGTGGCCAGGCATTATGTATAAAGTTAGGAGGTTTGCGGACATGTTTTGCCGCTTTAAGACCGACATCTTTAGGGCTGACGTTGGCGCTGCTTTTGCTGGTGGGGCCGGTGCGGATAAGGCCGACGTCGGCGTGGCAGCTTTGGTGCGAGCGGTTACGAAAATCTTTGCCGGGCTGATTGCCTGTTTGCTACTACTCTCTAGTGGCGCTAGTGCGACAACTTTCGCCGTGGCGACTACTCCAGGTATAGCTGGCGACAAAACTACAGCTAGAGCACAAAACTGGGCTGGAGTGGGCGCCGTCGCCAGTGCAAACACAACTGGTAAGTGCGGGGCTGGTACAAAAACGCGAATTAAGCCCTTGATTTTAGTGGTTGCCAGCGGAATAACCTGGCAAAACTTACAAAGCCAAGACTCGTACACAAAAAACTATCTAATGGGCTATCCGGCCACGCCCATGAACCTGGTGATACGCGGCCATAAAGACGGCGCTAACTTCAATGAACAGCTAGCCATGCTATTTTCGGGCCGGCGCGATAAATTCACTCGCAAATACCGTAACGACGACATTATTAACTCTCCGCTAGCTAAAACTCTAAAAGCGGCCGGTTGCACCTTTGCTGTAGATCCCGCGCTACCTGATAGAGAATATTATACTGATGCCAGGCCTGGACAACTATCAAGAAGTGATTTGGCGGATGTTACTGTCGTAGAAGCAACTTATGATAACGCAGATAAAGTTGTCTCTAAGCTGCGCCAGTTAAAGAGTTGTTATGGCTCTAGTGTTGATATTATGACGATTTCGATTACCATCGAAAACGGTCTTTCTGATGATGATAGGCTCTATTTAGCGCTAATTCCGTCTCTGCGTGATGCTAATGCTGCTGGGGAGAAGGTGCGAGTACCCTCTACGCACCAAAACAACCTGGTGCAATTAATCGACATTCCTGTAACCATTGCAGCTCGTTATGGCGCTAAATCACCCGAAGGTGCCTCTGGACAAGCCTTGATACAGAATCCACAAACCATTAATAAGCCTGTGTTCGTTGGTGAGCGTGTAGGCGGTTTAGGGCAGGAGCAAAATTCCTCCGATGATCCCGCTACAACTAAAGTTACTTCTGCGCGTCAGGATTTAATTAACTCATTAATTAACCAAAATAACCACGCTCATGCTTCCCGTGCTGTGATGGTTTACAATACTATAATCATAGTTGTTTTTACTCTGGGTGTAGTGTGGCTATGGTGGCGTAAATGTTAGAACGTAGATTCTGTAGCATAAAAGGCACAGAATTTGGCAGCACGCAACTGCTTTCCTTGCAACGTTTGGGTGTATTTGCTGCGCTACTGCCTGTAGGGTATTTGCTAGTTAATTTAGTTCCCTGGTATTTGGTGATAATTACCAGGTCTTTCACTATCAGTGATAGTACCTATCAGGAGGTAGATACCTTTAAAACTGTTGCGCTACAAGTAGTAACCACTACTGCTGGCGCGGCACTAATAGCTTTAGTACTAACCGCGCTAATTAATTGGCTAACCCGAAAATCTGCGAGCTGCTCTACTAGCTTTATTGTTGCCGCAGCATTAAACGGTTTAATTTGGTTTGGCGATGGAATTAGCGGCAATCACCTCACCTTCAACAGTCCCTTAACCATGAACGCGCTGGTGGCGGGGCGTTTCTATGGGGTGTCCAATACGGCTTTTGCTTTCGGAGCGGTAGGGGCCATGATTGCCCTGCTGGCCTCGGCTGATTGGCTCAAATCCCGCTATAGCCTACGCGCCAGTTTGCTGGCAGTTTCCGGGGTTGGTTTATTGCTGGTAATTGTCGACGCCGCGCCCTTCTTAGGCGCTGACTTTGGTGGGGCGCTGGCACTAATTCCCACACTAGGCGTGGCCCTAGTGAAACTATCCGGCCGCAGCCTGCACCCACGTATTTTGGTGCTTCTCGGCCTTATTTCCGCTGGTTTACTTTCGGGCGTAGCAATCTTGGAATGGCTGCTGCGTAGGGAAAACTCAACCCACCTGGGCCGTTTTGGCGGGCAGCTATTAGACGGCACTTTCCTGGCTACCATTGGCAAAAAATTTAAAGCCCTAGTGGGCCCATTCATTGACTCCAATGGCCAGATGGGCTTGATGGTTTTGAAAATTGTTGTGGCCCTAGTGGTGGTGAGCCTTGTGGTGGTGGTGTGGTTGCGGCTTTACCGCGCCACGCGCCGGCAGGGCGTGCCCGAGGTGTATCGGCTGCAGCTAGACACCCTAACAGTGCTGCTGTTGCTGGAAGTGGGTCTCAATGATTCGGGCGCCTCGATGGCGGTCTATAGCCTGTTCTTGCTGGTGCCTCTGGCCTGCCTGATGTCCTTGGAACTGCCGGCAAAACCTGATACAGAGACTACTGTAACTGGCTGACTGTCGGTGATCTGGGCAGGTGGCTTTGTTGTCTGGCACGTGCAGCTCTAAGTGTTGCTGCTTGAGTAAAAACTTGTAATTTGCTTCGGGAATCGTCAGCTGTCTCGTTAAATGGGCGCTATGCTGGATTTCATGTTTGGCAGCGATCGCTTAGGTTTACGCAGTTCACGTCTTATGCAGGTGAGCGGCCTGTCTGGAGACGCTGGGTTACGTCGGTTTAAAACCGACGGCGAGACACGTGTCTTTGGTGCAGTTGATGGCAGCGTGATAGCTAGCCGAATAGCAATAGCGCTGGCGAAACTTTTTACGGTAATTCTTGTATGTCTACTGGTGTTAGCCAGTGGAGCTAATGCTGTGACTATTAAAGGGAGTGGGTCGCAACATAAGTCTTCGCAAGTAACAAATACTTGTGGAGCTACAGCCACTACCAGAATTAAACCTCTTATTGTGCTGATTACAAATAAGCTAACTTGGCAAAGTATTAGCGCGATCGCAAATCATAAACCTATGGGAAATGGGAAATATTCAGAATATGACAGCATGAAGGCTAAATATATTGAAGGTTATCCGGCTGAACCAATGAATGTATTTGTTCCGAGGTCTAAACTTGATGAAAAAGATCTACTTGCCTCGCTAATGTCAGGGAAGCAAAACGATTTCGTTAACGATGATTATAATATCCGTACTTCAATGTTGGTGCGCAGTTTGAAATCTGCTGGCTGTAGGGTTAGGCAAATCGTTGCAGAAGATGATTATTACAGTGGATATTGGCCTTATGGCGTTAAGCGTAGATTGTTTGAAGGTTATCCAGCGGATGTGACGATTGTTGATGCTAGAAATAAAGACTGGTATCGATATGCGGAGTACCTTAGCCTATTTCGAGCATACTATGGTGACAATGTTGACATAATGCTTATCTCGCTTAATAGCGACCATTATACCTCAAGTCGTGAGTATAAAAAACTTAATCTCGCGCTAATTCCTAGTCTAGATAGATCTGCGTTCGATAAAATATTTTCAGGGTCTTCTCTTGGTTATAGTGGTAATTTAACTAGGTTAACTGACATAGCCCCTACTGTTGCGGCTCGCTATGGCGCTAGGCTTCCTGAAGGGAGTGTGGGTAAGGCGTTGCCGCAATCTCCTGGTAGAGTTGATAAATCGGCTTTTAAAGACCGGCAAGTAAGTCTATGGGATGAAGGTTATCGGGGGATTTACAAGGCTTCTGTATCTAAGGCACGTTTGTCTTTAATTGACTCTCTGATAGAGCAGGGAAAGAAAATTGAAGTCTCACAAGATGCTGCCAACTTTAATGTGCTGGCGATGCTATTTCTCCTACTAGTTCCGGTTGTGGTGTGGTTAAGTGGGGTTGCTAAATTCGAGTTTTCTCCAGAGGGGTTCAAAACAACTGGCATAAGGTCACTGGTTGAGCGCAACCTACTTGTCTTTGCAGCTTGCGTGCCATTGGGATGTATATCACTTAGCGTAACTCGTTGGTATGCGTGGAGGATGAATTCAACTCCTGCAAGCGCTAACTACCCCGATGTTGTCAGTAATTACGAAGATCCTGCTAATGGTGCAGATTTGGGGTATATTCCATTTGTGGCGGCTATTATCGGCATAAGTTTAGCGATTACTTGCTTGGTGCAGCTAGTAACCATAAAATTCGCTAATTACGCAAGTGGCTTCGTAATGGTTTGTGTGTTAAATGCTTTCTTTTGGTTGGGTGATGGCCTCAGTGGTAGTCATCTAATCTTGAATAGTCCTTTTGCTATGGCTGCCCTCGATTCGACTAATTTACATGGGCTATCTGGTGCCGGTTTTGCTTTTGGGGGTATGGGGGCTCTGGTAGCCTTGGTTTACCTTGCTAACCGACTTGATCACAGTTTAAGCTTGCGCATTTCTCAGATGGCAATAGGGGGAATCGGGGTATTACTTATATTGGCTACGGCTTTGCCGAGCTTAGGGGATAATTTTGCTGGAGCCGTAGTTTTTGGGGTTGCGTTGACTGCACTAATCTTGAAACTGTCTAAACCCAGCTTACGCTTGTCTAACATCTATGTTTTAAGCTTAATTCTATTTATTTCGCTATCGATCCTGACGTTTACTAAATGGTGTGGTTCTGGTGAGAGCCCTGATTACCTTTCTGCTTTTGCTGCGGATATAGACCATAGGTTCATGGCTTTGATGGCGCCATTTTTAGCTGAATCTGACTATGTGGCTGTGAAAATGTTAGTTGCATTAATAGTGATAGCATTAATTGCTTGGGTTTGGGTAAAGTTCTATGTCGCTATTCATGCGTCGGAAACATCTAGCATTGTTGTTTTGATGTTCGCCCCAGTGACTGCTTTGATGTTGCTGGAAGTGGCCCTAAATGATTCGGGCGCCTCGATGGCGCTCTACAGTCTGTTTTTGCTGGTGCCTCTGGCCTGCTTTATGTCCCTGGAACTACCACAAAAACTTGGTGTAACAGGGAGTGATGTGACAACAGAAGCTGTGGTGGAGATGGGAGATGGGGTTGCGGGGTCTCATCGGGAGGCGACGTTATAAGACGCGCAGCCTCATTGCGGCCTCAGCGAAAACAACTAGCTACCACTAAAACGATGGCGCAGCCACGTAGGTTCAAAGTGGCTGCGCCATGAGGTGGGCACGTTACTTCAGTAAGCCCTGTTCAGGCTGCTTTTAAGTCGTGGGGTGCAGCATGTTTTAGGCTGTGGGCCGCAGCATACGGTAGGGCTCAAAGGGAGCTTGTGAAGCTGGCGCCTGGTTGACGTTTGCTTGCTCCCCGCGCTTACTCAAGAGGCGACTGACCAGGCTGGGACGCAGCTTACGCGTAGTTTTACGAACCTGGCGGAACTGCTCTAGACGGTGCAAGCGCCCAGCCAAATTATTGACGCTAACGCGGTGAGTGATCGAGCAAGGCACTTCCAGCACCGTGAAACCAGCTTCAAGCGCCTTCACACTCAACCAGGTTTCCACGCCCCAGCCCCTAGAGAGCTGATTCTTGCAAGCTTCAAACACAAAACTGTTCATGCAACGCTGCCCCGAAAGCGGAGCTTGCGGCTGCCAACCGGTAGCCTCGCTGATAGCCTTACGGGCCGTGCCCAGCACAAAACCATGCCCACCAGCGCCTTCAAAAGTCGGTGGCACCGCAATGCTCATAGAGCAACGCCCGCTGGCCACAGGCTCAATTAGTACCTCGCAAGCCGAGGCACTAGCGCCCAGGTCGCCGTCGACAAACAACAGCAAGTAGTCCGCACCCGGCTGGGCAGAGCTGCGCAAATAAGCCACGCCCGAGCCCATGGCTGCGCCCTTACCGCGCTTGTGAGGCTTAGAAATAACCTCCGCACCAGCGCGTTTAGCGATCTTGGCGGTGTCGTCGGTAGAACCGTCATCAACCACCACGACCCGCTCCACCCCGGCAATGCCCAGGGCCGCCTGCACGGTTGCGGTGATGCGCTCAGCCTCGTTATAGGCCGGGATAATCACTGCCACCGGCAGCTTACCGAAATAATCCGCATACTGAAGTCGCTGGTCAACCACGTAGGCAACAGCGCGGTCGGGCAGATACTTGCTGGCGGCGCAGCAGTTATTGCCTGGCTGCTGGGCTTGCACGGCGGCTCGCTTAGCTTGCGCGCTGGGCTGACTGGCGTTGTCGTGCGCAGGGGTGCCAGCGACGGCGTCAGTGGCTGGTGCCTGCGAGTGAGCCTCCAGCTGGGCAAGCTTTTGAGCGACCTCTTGTGCCGGGGTGAGGGTCACGGTGCTTCCTTAAAATCGCTGATTTACAGGTTCACCTGGCGGGAAATGATGCCGGCCTTGGCGCGGCGCTCGTCAGCGTTCAGAGCGGCGTCGTCAGCCAGGGCAGCCTGTAGGCGTGCACCCAGCGCCTGCATGGGGGCGGTTAGCTGCTCGGCGGTAGTGCCCGGCTCAAGCTGCCACACCGGGATGGCAATGCCGTAAGCGCGGAAGGCACCCAGGAAAGAACCCAGGCGGGCGCCGTCGTCGCTAAGCTCAGACTCACGGGCGGCGTGCACCTTGGCCAGGGCGTTGAAGAAGGCGTCCTCATCCTCCTCACGCACCCAGCGCACGTACTCCTTACCGCCCATGCGGCACCAGAAGGCGTGCTCCACGCCCGGGACCTGGCGGGTGGCCACAATCTCGTCGCGAGACTGGGTGACCAGGTTGTTTAGCTCCTCATCGCTGAGCTCGCCGGGGGCAGCCCAGAAGCCAAAAGAGTCGTGCAGCTGGAAAACCGGCTCAAAGTCGGCGTCTAGCAGGTCCTGTAGGCGCGGGCCGGGCTCAGGTAGGGTGCTTAGCTGCAGGCCAGTGTTGTTTTCTAGCTCCAGGGTGTTGAGCAGGGCGTAGGCGACGTCGCGCGAGGCATCACCGGAGTGCTTGGTGGTCTGCATGGCAACCAGGTAGCGGTCGTCGGCGCGGCGCATGCCCTGGGTTAGGTCCGGCAGCAGGGTGGCTAGCTCAACTGTGGTGCCACGGTGAGCAGTCGGAATGTGTTCGCTGTCGTTGAGCTTAACGGTCATGGTGGCGGCCGGGATGATCTGCGCCATGGCAACCAGTTCGGCTTCATTCTTAAGGCCGGCGAAGGGGCGGGCTACAAATTCAACCTTCTGGGGCTTGGCGGGGGACTGCACAGCCTGGGCGGCCTTTTTGGCCTGGGCGCGGGCGCGGCGCTGACTCTTTTTCGACATAAGGCAACCCTACAGGGTTAGGGCAAGGTTATGCCGGGCCAGGCTGCGAGCTTGATGCTGCTGCGAGCTTGGCTCAAGCTGCCTTGATACTCAGGCGGCGAGCTTGGCGCTAACCTCGATTAGGCGTGAGAGCAGGGCTTCTAGCTCGTCGGTGCGGCGCTCGTTGGGGGCGAAGGTGTCGGTGCCCTCAAAGTCCATGGGGAAAGTCAGGGCTAGCTGAGCGCGGATATCGTACATGTCGAACTGTGCGGACAGGGTACGCCACTGCTCAACAGCGCGGATGGCGCCGTCCCAGGAGTAACCCACGAAAGCCACAGCCTTGCCGATTAGCTCGGGGCTGATGGAGTCGACGGCGTTCTTGAAGGCGCCGGGGATGGTGTGGTTGTACTCGCTGGTTACGAAGATGAAGCCGTCCTGCTCGTCTAGAGCCTTGGCCCAGGCGGCGACGGCGTCGTTGTCATACTTGCCGCCCAGAACCATGGGGGCAACCGGGCCGTCGAACATGGGCAGGTCGTAGTCTTTCAGGTCAATTACGGTGAACTCGGCCTCGGGGTGGGCGGCACGGGCCTGCTCCAGAATCCAGTTGCCGATCTGGTCGCCTACGCGACCCTCGCGGACGGAACCGACTACGATACCGATCTTGGTCATGATGTGCTCCTTATAAGTGTTTGGACAGTGTCTAGAGGTTTAAAAGTTTGTTGGCAGGCTGCTTGGCTTAAGGGTTTGGCTTTTCTGTCAGGTTGAACTGTGATGACTTGAGTCTAGATTGTTTAACTTTCAACTGTCTAGCGAATTTTGGGACTTTTGGCATAAAAGTGGTCCGGTAGACATTTAGTCAAACCGGACCGTTAAATGTTTGCGGGTAGCTACGACGGCGTCGAGAAACCTTGCAACCCCCAAAAGCGCGCTGATCAGGGGCGAACCGCAATGGCCTCAATCTCCACTCGGGCCCCCTTGGGCAGTGCGGCCACGCCGAAAGCAGCGCGCGCGGGCAGTACCGGACCGGTGAAGAACTGGGCATACACCTCGTTAACCGCCACAAAGTCGTTGATGTCCGCTAGCAGTACGGTGGTTTTAACTACGTCTGCAAAGCTCAGGCCGGCAGCCTTTAGGATTTCGCCGATGTTGGTCAGACTCTGGCGCGCCTGGGCCTGGATGTCCCCCTCGACCAGCTGTCCCGTGGTCGGAACCAGGGGAATCTGGCCGGAAATGAAAACCTGGGCGCCGGCGTCGTCGCCAGTAGAAACGGCCTGAGAGTAGGGGCCGACGGCGGCGGGGGCGGTAGGGGTGGAAATTGCGGTGGGCATGGGACCTCCTAGTCTGGCTTGGTGCCTATAGGTCCATCCTAGTTTGGGGTGGTCCTAGTTTGGGGCGTTGGGGCTGGGTATTGCGGCGCGGGGTGCGCCAATGTGTGGCAGTGTGGGTGCGCCAGTATGGGCCGCACAAAAACTGACATTTCGTCCGTTGCCTATAAAACCCCATGGAAAAATCATAGGGAAGGGATGATTTTGCCTGTATTTACATGTATTTGTTTGTGATGGGGGTGATTTTTGCGGGTAAGCTGTGCCACACTACAGACATGCATGAACGAGCTGGCCAACCCGCCTTATCTGAAGATCTCATCAATGTCGAAGAAGTTCGCCAGGCCTACTACGACCTGGTACCGGACCCTGCCGTACCCGCTCAGCGCGTAGTTTTCGGCACCTCCGGTCACCGTGGCTCCTCCCTAGACACTGCTTTCAACGAAGCCCACATTGTGGCAACCACCGCCGCAATCGTTGAGTACCGCGCCTCCCAGGGCACCGACGGTGTGCTCTACCTGGGCCGCGACACTCACGCCCTATCGCTACCGGCCTGGCGCTCCGCCGTCGAGGTGCTGGTAGGCGCCGGCGTGAAGGTCGCTATCGACTCTCGCGACTCCTACACCCCCACCCCGGCCGTTTCCCACTCCATCCTGGTAGCTAACGGCGCTGGCACCCCCGAGGGCGTACGCACCTCCGGCCCCGGCCTAGCTGACGGTATTGTTGTCACCCCCAGCCACAACCCTCCGCGCGATGGTGGTTTCAAGTACAACCCGCCCACCGGTGGCCCTGCCGGCTCTGACGCCACTGGTTGGATCGCCAACCGCGCCAACGAACTACTAGTGGACGGCGCCTGGCGCAACGTGCCGCGCGTGCCCATCGACGAGGCCCTCAAGAGCGAGCTGGTCATCCGCCACGACTACCGTGAACTGTACGTAGCTGACCTGGCCAATGTGGTTGACATGGAGGCCATCCGCAAGGCTGGTGTGCGCATCGGTGCAGATCCGCTAGGTGGCGCCTCGGTTGAATACTGGGCTGAGATTGGCGAGCGATACGGCCTCAACCTCACCGTGGTCAACCCCAAGGTGGACCCCGCCTGGTCCTTCATGACTCTGGACTGGGATGGCAAGATCCGCATGGACTGCTCCTCGCCCTACGCCATGGCCTCCCTGCGTAACGCCATGACCCCCGACGCTTCTGGCGCCACCCCCTACGACGTCGCCACCGGTAACGACGCCGACTCTGACCGTCACGGCATCGTCACCCCCGACGGCCTAATGAACCCCAACCACTTCCTGGCTGTGGCCATCGAGTACCTGTTCACCCACCGTCCCGGCTGGGGTGAAAACTGCGCCGTAGGTAAGACCCTAGTTTCTTCCAGTCTGATCGACCGCGTGGTGGCATCCATCGGTCGCAAGCTGGTGGAGGTGCCCGTAGGCTTCAAGCACTTCGTACCCGGCCTGCTAGACGGCTCCGTGGGCTTCGGTGGTGAAGAAAGCGCGGGAGCTTCCTTCCTGCGTTTCAACGGCGAGGTATGGACCACCGACAAGGACGGCCTCATCCTGGCCCTGCTGGCAAGCGAGATCATCGCCGTCACCGGCAAGAGCCCCTCGCAGCTACACCTTGAGCAGGTAGAGCGCTTCGGCGCTTCGGCCTACGCTCGTGTTGACGCCGCTGCCACCAAGGAAGAAAAGGCCAAGCTGGCCGCGCTTTCTCCCGAGAACGTCACCGCTACCGAGCTGGCTGGTGAACCCATCGAGCAGCGCCTGGTGCGCGCCCCCGGTAACGACGCGCCGATCGGCGGCCTGAAGGTCACCACCAAGGACGCTTGGTTCGCGGCCCGTCCCTCCGGCACTGAGGACGTGTACAAGATTTACGCTGAGTCCTTCCTGGGTGAAGACCACCTGAAGGAAGTTCAGAAGGAAGCCAAGAGCGTGGTTAGCGCAGCGCTAGCCAACTAGTCTCATTTAGCTAGCTGGGGTCGGGTGCATTAGTGCCCGGCCCCAGTTTGTTTATGCTCTAGGACTACTTTGCTTGCGACGTGACCGTGTCAGCCCGGCCCCAGTTTGTTTGCGGCCCAGTTATGTACATCCCAGTTATGGCAAACGCGAACAGGCAATACTGCTACACCGTGTCAGCTAAATATCTAAGGCTTTTCCCTAGAATAAAGCCATGAGCTCTACGTCTTCAGTTCCCTCCGCTGCCAGCCCTGCCGAGGCTACCAAGCTGCCAGCCGCGTCAGCTGGAGCCCGCCAGACGCGCCCCAGCTCCAATGTGCCAAGGGTGGAGTATCAAGACCCAGATAGTGACATCACCGCTGACGAGGCCATCAGCTCTGTGCCCTTCCAACAGTCACTGCCAGGGCCGGAAGATGACGTATTGCTAGCTAGCGGCCAGCCGCTTGCTGCTGCTTCAGCTACTGCACAACAGCGCGCGCAAGAACGCCCTGGGCGGCGCCCTACCGCTGAGCAAATTAGGCGCCGTCCCAGCACCCGTGCCTGGGTGCCTAACCAGCATGGCGCCTGGGGGATGCTGATCATTCCACCCCTGGTGGGGGCCTTTATTGGGGGTTGGTCTTGGCATTACCTGCTGATCTGGCCGGCTTTCTGGATGGGCTATTTTGCGTTCTGGGCCTGGACCCAGTGGCTACGCACCCGCTCAGAAGCTAAGCGCCTACTGCTGCTGGTGCCCATGATCTGGTATTCGGCAATTTGCGCTATAGCTGGGCTGGCGAGCCTAATCAGCGCCCCCTACCTGATCCGCTGGGCCGCAGTTTTCGCCCCGCTATTGGCGCTGGCCCTGTGGCAGGTGCGCATAGGTAAAGAGCGCTCGCTGCTTAGCGGCGTCACCACCACGCTTGCAGCCACGTTAATGACCGCAGTCAGCTACGACGTCGCCACTGGCGGTGCCGGCGGGTTCCTAGGCTTAGAGAAGGGCGCGGACACCCTAGAAAGCTTTGGGGGTCCTCAAAACCTAACCGGCTGGCACTGGGCCTGGCTGGTTACTGCATTGGTTAGCGGCTATTTCGTGGGCACGGTTCCCTACGTAAAAGCCATGATTCGTGGCCGAGGCAAGCTCGCCATGATTTCTCTTAGCTTTGGCTTCCACCTGGTGGGGCTAGCTCTGGTGGCATATGCGGCCAGTGCCGGCCTGATCGGCTGGACCAACCTGGCCTTTTGGGTGGTGTTAACTGCGCGCTCCCTAGTGCTGCCACTTATGCAGCGCCAGAGGGTACGCAAGCGCGCCAAGGTGATTCGCCCCCGCGTGGTTGGGGTCAGCGAAATCATTATTAGTATCGTGATGATTGTGGCCATTTTCCTGCCTTAAATCTGCTTCGATAATTGAATCTGGCTAATTGCCCGACGCCGCCTCTAGTGCGGCGTCGGCTTGTTGGGGCTGGGCCCAGGGCTAGGTTGTGGGCTGGGCCTGCTTGACGCTGCCTGCGGTGGAGTTGCTTGTGGCTGGCTTGACGCCGCCTGGCGTGGGGTGGGCGCTGGCTGCGGTGAAGGCATGGGGGCAGGTTCCGCCACCGGGGTGCGTTTAATTTGGAAAGTGGCCTGCTGACGCGAAACCACAGTTTTACCCGCATCCTGGTTCCAAGCCCTATTAAAGGTTTGCGCGCCCGGCTCATTAGGTAACTGCTTAGCTGAACGCGCATAGACACGCTGATCATGCTGATCGCCGCCCTGATGTACAGTGACTACATTGGTGCGGTTAGTGGCGCTAACCGGCGCCTTGCCGTCTAAGCTGGGCACGATATCGTCGGCGTTTTCCATGCTCAAATACTGTGTACCTGGCGGAATTACGCTATTGCCGGTGGGGCTACCGGCGGTAGCTGTAGCCACAATATTGAAACGTGCCCGCACCTGCGCATTAGCGGTTAGGTTCGTGGCCACAATCCCACCCTGGGAGTGGCCGTAAATGCATACCGGGTCAGTGCTTTTAATGCCGGCCTTAGTCATGGCGGCAACCACTAGCTGCGAATAGTCGTCACTGGCGCCGGCATTAGCCTGTAAGTTAGTTAGTAGATCCTGGGGATTTGACTGGCCCGCAGTCCACTGTTGTGTGCCCGGCAAAATCACCTGGTAGGAGCAGGTTCCATCAGAATAGGTGGTTTTAATGATAGAAAAAGCTCCAGTTTGTGGATCAGGAGAGTTGATGTGATCGCAGTAGTTAATGGTGTCAGCCACCGAGCCGTCATATTTACTTGTTAACGGCTTGAACTTAACCTGACTGGCCTGGCCTACCCCGCCGGCAGTTTTTGCTATACCTGCCAACACGGCAGCAGCTAGCTCAGCGCCCACAGCAGATTTAAAAGAGAAACTGAGCGGCCCCATAGCGGGGGAGGGCATGTCCATGCGCAGGCCGTCGCTGATCAGGGTGAGTCGGTAATTCTTTTTCCCGCCAGCTAGATACGCCAAGTAGTAGTTGGTGGCCTCAACATCGCTAAGTTCTTTTGGGTCAACCCATTTACCGCGCCAATAAATCTTATTACCATCTGCAATTCCATAGGTTAGCTGCGCCTTTACCCCGGACAAGGATAGTTTAGCTTCAGGCCCCAGAAAAGCGCCGGCGTAAACCATGGCTGCCTGCAGAAATGCGCCAAGGCTAGGGCTAGCTTTATAAATAGCAATTAGAGCAGGCGCTTTACTAATTAACCAGCCCCCATAGCCACTACGAACCAGCAATATCACTATCTGATAAATAGCTTTAGCGTCCTCTAAATCAATATCTATTCCTAACGCTTTAAGCTTTTTCTGCAGAGTTTGAGGGTTATCTAGGCCGTATTTGCGTAGCTCGGCACGTACCGCACCCTCACTTAGAAAATTGTTCCTCTTATGCTTAGCCATAGAGACAGGATTGGCGCGTTTAAGCCCCTCTAATTTCCACGATGCCTGGGCTTTAACTTCGGCATCGGTGTAGAGGTTATAGCCCACTTGTAGGGCGTCAGCGTTAGTTTCACACTGACTGATGCAGGTTTTTAAAGCCTTGGTTGTAGCTGCGTCCAGCTCAGGGGGCAACTGCTTGGGTGAGGGCTGAGGAAATAACGGCGAGGGCTGTAGCGGCATAGGAGGTAGCTCTAGTGCCCTGGGAATGGGCTCTGCGCGAGCTACCTTATAGGCATTGTTGGCTTGTTCCAACAGTGAGTGGACTTTCATAACCTGCCGTTTAAGCCTCATCAGCACCTGCGGATCCACATGCAGATTTTTATCGGGCCCAGAAACGTAGACAATGTCGCCCATGACTAGACCTAGCTTGGGGTGCTTAGCGCCTGAATATCATTGTCGACGGCGCCGATCAGCACGTTTATGGCGGCGCTCAGCTGCGCTAAAGACTGACCAGCGGCCTGCGCTGCGCTACCACGCCACTGGCTGGGGATGGTGGGCACCTGGCTTTTAGCGTTTATAGCCAGCTGCCTAACGTAGTGCAAGTTATTCATGACTAAACGCTAAAGCGCCAAGTCAAGGCCGCGCTTTAGGGGTGTGGATAAAGCTGTGGGGGTAAAAAAGTTCCCCACCGGTGCATTAATTCGTAATTAGAACTCGTAGAGTGGGCCTATAAAGGCAATTCGTGCAGAGTGAGCATGGTTGCGGCAGTGTCTGTAGGTGCGATGTTAGGGGCTGAGTGAATTACTGGCCCGGGCGGATTAGCCTCAGCAGGTCGTCGTCGTAGGCGGGGGAGAAGTCAAAACGCACCCCTTCAGCCATACGCTGTTTAACCAGTTGCCGGCACACAATCTGCATAGAACGTGGTAAAAGCTGGTAACTCTCGTGGCGGTGAATCAAAATCAGATCTGCCTCTTGGCTTAGCGCCCACACCAATAACACCATCTCACGCTCGCTAAAGGTGCACTCGTCAATAAATTTATCGAGCGGGGGCAAAAGAGTTTTACACGCTTGCAGCATCTGCTCACGGTGGGGTGGCGGCTCAGTGAAACCGCGCAGACCATCAAGGGTTTCAAAAGTTTGCGCCACAGTCAGCTGCGGCCATAGCTGCGCCTCCTGGGTTAGGGCCACAGCCCCCGGCCCAGCCCAGCGCGGCCCGGTGATCTCCATAGCTTGGCGCAGGGCTGCCGAAGGGTTATTCCAGGCGGCACTTTTACGCAGCATATATAGGGCCACATAGGAGATGCCTTCAGCCATAAAGCCGTAAATGACTACCGGCCAGGTGGGATCATCAGAAAAGAAACTGTACTGGTTAAGCCAGCCCAGCAGCATGTCAGGTTTGTGGTGCATGAGTGCAGCCAGCGGCCCAGACCACCACATCACGCAAATCCAGGTGCCGATAAGTGCGTTAACTATCCGCATCCAGCGGCGCGGCGCATGCGGCCAAATCACTGCCCACAGTAACGCGAGTGAAGAGGTCAGTGAACCCATCACCACCACGCCCACAGCCAGCCAACTGGCTTTTTGGAATTGCATATGGGGCAGCGTACCGAGCATTACACCCACAAACAGCACCCCAGAAATCAGCATTTGTGAAATTTCCATGGCGGTTTGGGCGGCCGCAGCTGAGGCGGTGGGGGTTAGGGCGTCGGTGCGCACCAGGGCGTCAGTGCCGTTGTCATAGGCTACGCGCGTGTGTTGGGTGATGATTTTTCCACCCCAATAGGCGCTGACCAGGCATAACGCTAGGGAGCAAAACGCCCCAACCCGGAAGGGTAAAAGTGAGTGGTTGTTAATGCCCAGGGTAATAGCCAGCAAAAAAGTCAGCGTTAGTAGGATGGTTGCCCGCGCCGCCTCCAAACGTGCAATTAGGCGAATTAAGTTGGCGATAGCCACAGTCTCACTGATGCGGGTGGCCACCTTAGGTGGCAAGTGCTCAAGCAGCACTCGCGCAGAAGAAGGTATAGCTACAGCCACACCTATATTTTGCCAAGCTGCTTTTAGGCCTAACAAGCTTGTGCGCTTTTAGCGCGGCGCACATTCGGCTAAGGCTGGGCTGCTTTGGGCGCTTTGGTGGGGTTTAGTCTCGACGCCGTTAGCTTGCCTTTCGACGACGGCGTCGGTTTGGTCTTGTTACGGCCCAGAGTTCCACGGCCCCGAGCCTACGGTCCCGCAGCCCCGAGCCTGCAGCCGCGAGCGCCGTCGGCCCCGCGCAAGAAGTCGCCGTCGGCCCTGCTAAAGAGTGAAACTGACGCAAAAGCTAACGAAAAAGTCACATTATGTAACAATTTCGCGCAGTTAAGCTTAAAATCACAACAGCGAAGTGCGCAGGCCCGCACTAGCTCCCCTGAGCGCCAATGAAGGAGTTCCCGTGTCCCCAAAGGGTGTCCACGCTAAAACCGCAGCCGCACTAGCTGCGCTGACCTTATCGTTTACCGGTGTAGTTTTAACCCCTGGCGTAACTGCCACCGAATCTGGCCAGGATTTCACCTCACAAGCAGTTGCCAATGGTGGCGACGGTAAATTCCCGGTTTACCGCATCCCCTCAATCGTGCAGCTAAACAACGGTGATCTAGTAGTTTCCTATGACGGGCGCCCCAGCCTGAGGGACGCCCCCAACCCCAACTCCATTTTGCAGCGCCGCTCCACTGACGGCGGGCGCACCTGGGGCGAACAAACCGTCATCCACGCAGGCGTTCCTGGCGCCCAAAAGCAGGGCTATTCAGACCCCTCATATGTGTATGACGCGGAAAAGAACATTCTGTTCAACTTCCACGTCTACTCTAAGGATGCGGGTTTCTTCCAGTCCGTTGACTCTGACGACGACGCCGCCCGCAACGTTATGAGCGCTGAGGTTTCCACCTCCACCGACAACGGCAAAACCTGGACCCACCGTCTGATCACCAATGTGGTTAAGCCCAAGGGCATCACCGGCACCTTTGCCACCTCAGGTAACGGCATTCAAGTTAAGCACGGCAAATACGCCGGGCGCCTGGTGCAGCAATACATTGGCACCGACTCAGCCCACAACGGTTACGCCTACTCGGTTTACTCTGACGACCACGGCGCCACCTGGCACGCCGGTAACCGGATCGGCAACAGCTTCAACGAAAACAAGGTGGTTGAGCTAAGCGACGGCCGCCTCATGCTTAACTCGCGCAACTGGGGTGACGGGGTGGGGCGCCTAGTCGCTATTTCTGACGACGGCGGCGTCAACTGGAAGAACCAGTACCTAGACACTGCCCTGGTAGACCCGGAAGTAAACGCCGGCATTACCCGCATGAACCCCCAGGCCACCAGCGGTAAGGCCGCCAAGGAGCTGCTGTTCACCAACGCCAACAACAGCCCCTACAACTGGCAGATAGATGTTGACCGTAAAGGCCAGTGGATCAACCGCATCACCGGTAACGTGCGCTACTCCTGCGACAACGGCGCCACCTGGCCCGTTAGCCGCGTCTACCACTACGGCCCGCACGCCTACTCCTCGGTGACTGCCCTGAAAGACGGCACTTTCGCCGTCGCCTATGAAACCAAAACCGACAAGGAAATCCGCGTAGGCACCTTCGGGCGCGAGTGGCTAAAGCCGTTCTGCGCCAACTTCGCTCCCGCTAGCGTCAGCTTGGGGGCCGGGGAAAGTACCAGCGTAAGTGTCACTATCCGCAATGACGACGACGTCGCCCTGCCGGCTGGCTCCATGCGCCTAACCGGCCTGCCTGAAAACGTCAGCAGCGAGCTGGTAGCCACCCCGGCGCTAAAGCCGGGCGAGTCTGCCACCGTAAACGTCAAGGTCACCGCCACCAAGGACATTGTGGCTGACACCTACAATGTGGATGCCACCTTGGAGGCAGGCCAGTACACCCTGCGCGGCTCGGTGGAGCTCAAACTCACCACCCCTGAGCTGATCGCACTGACCGTGGTCGGCGAGCGCAGCGACTACACCCGCGACATCGTGGCTAAGCCCTACCAGGCTGGCGAAAAGCTGCCCTTCCACTGGAGCATCGTCAACAACACCAGTAATACCCTGCACATCGATAGCGCCAAGGGCCCCAAGGGCACCGAAATTGAATCTTGCAGCGGCGACATTGCGCCCGGCACGACCATGTGGTGCTTAACCAGCGGCTATGTGGTAAGCGAGCAGGAAGCTAAGCAGGGCTACCTGGATGCCACGCTGACGCTGACCTACAGCCAGGGCGACAGTCAGGTCACCTACCCGGTAACTCGCTTCGACCAGAACTTAGGTAAGCGCCGGATGCTGCCGGCCGCTCCCACCCCGCAGCCCACCGAGCAGCCTACGCAAAGCCCCACCCCGGCCCCGACGGCGTCGCCCACTGCCACGCCGACCGCTGCGCCTACTGCTGTGCCCACCACTGCACCCAGCCCCACCGCCGCACCCACGGCTAGCGCTATGCCTACGGCTAGTGCCGTGCCCAGTGCCAGCCCCATGCCTACCGGCAGGGCGGCACTAAAACCCTCACCGCTACCCTCCTCAAAGGGATCAGGGAAGGTAGCTTTCGCCGGTAACAGCGGAGCCTCGCACCACGGCTCGCTGGCGGTTACCGGTGTGGCCGGAGGCCTAATGCTGGTAGCTGGGGGGCTAGTGGCCGCCGGTGGGGCGCTGCGCTCTGGCAAACTACGCGGCTACCTGCACCGTCACTAAAACCGACGGCGGGCGCGCAGGGTGTAGCCAATCTGTTGCGGGCGTACAGGGCGTCCATACGGGCAAATCCCTGGCGCGCCTAAGCCGGCGTAAGCCCGGCAAAAAAGTGGCTTAAAACCACGTTAAACCGGGCCTCTGGTGTTGGGGGCAGGTCAGCTGAGACAATTAGCGCATGAGTTGTGCTGAGACTGCTGACCTGCCCCTATCTCGTGTAAACCTAGCTGAGGTAAACCCGCCACTGGCTCTGGGGGTGTTGGACGGACGCTACCGCGCCGCCGCCTCGCCGCTGGTAGACCACCTGTCTGAAGCTGCTTTGAACCGCGCTCGCGTGCATGTTGAAGTTGAATGGCTGATCTACCTCACCGATAACGAGGTTTTGCCGGGCGCCCCCAAGTTCTCTGCCGCTGAAAAGCAGTACCTGCGCGGTATTGTGTCCAGCTTTGGCCGCGCAGAAATTGATGAACTGGCTGAAATTGAGGCAGTCACCCGCCACGACGTGAAAGCTGTGGAGTACCTGCTCAAGCGTCGCCTAGACGCCGCCCCCCAGGTGCTGGGCCAAGACACGGTGCTACCCCAGGTGCACGAGATTGTGCACATTTTCTGCACCAGTGAAGACATCAACAACCTGGCCTACGCCCTAACCATCCGCTCAGCTATCAAACAGGTGTGGCTGCCGGCCGCCCAGGGCCTGGTGGATGACCTCAGCGAAATGGCTCGCCAGTACAAGGCTGTGCCCATGCTGTGCCGCACTCACGGTCAGCCAGCTACCCCCTCCACTTTTGGTAAGGAACTGGCTGTGTTGGCTTGGCGCCTGAGCCGCCAGCTGCGTCGCATTGAGGGCACCGAATACCTGGGTAAGATCAACGGCGCCACCGGCACCTACGGCGCTCACGTGGTTTCCGTGCCGGGAGCTGACTGGGAGGCTGTTTCACGCGGTTTCGTGGAGCACCTGGGCCTGATCTGGAACCCGCTAACCACCCAGATTGAATCCCACGACTGGCAGGCTGAGCTGTACAGCGACGTGGCCCGCTACAACCGTATTGCCCACAACCTGGCCACCGACGTGTGGACCTACATTTCTTTGGGCTACTTCCACCAGCGTCTAAGCGCCCAGGGCTCCACTGGCTCCTCCACCATGCCGCACAAGGTCAACCCGATTCGTTTTGAAAACGGTGAAGCCAACTTTGAGATTTCCTGTGCGCTACTAGATTCCCTAGCGGCCACCCTGGTAACCAGCCGCCTACAGCGCGACCTGACCGACTCCACCACCCAGCGCAATGTGGGCGTGGCCCTGGGGCACTCGCTGCTGGCTATCTCTAATGTGCGCGGGGGTCTGGGCGGCCTGGATGTGGATGAGCGCCGCCTGGCTGAAGACCTAGACGCCACCTGGGAGGTGCTGGGCGAACCGGTGCAGCAGGCTATGCGCGCGGCCGCCGTCGCTGGCGCCACCGGCATGGCTGACCCCTACGAGCGCCTAAAGGAACTGACCCGTGGCAAGCGGGTTACCGGCCAGGCTATGCGTGACTTTATCGCTGAGCTGGGTATGCCTGCCGACGTCGAAGCTCGCCTGCTGGCGCTAACCCCGGGCACCTACGTGGGCTTGGCTGAAAGTTTGGTGCGCCACCTAGAGGATTAACTAGGAATAATTCGGGGCATATCCCGGTTGGGCTAGTCGTGCTTGGGGGACAGTTTTAAAGCTGTCTACAGGCCGGCTAGCCCATATTCATAGCTGCCAGCTGCGTTGTGGCTGGGTAGGCAACACATTTAGGAGAAGAAAATGGCTGAAAACATCGACCGCACCACCGTCCTCAAGGTTTCGGGCCTGACCTGCTCTAACTGCGTGCGTCACGTGAGTGAAGAGCTAGAAGAGGTTGAGGGCGTCAAGAACGTTTCAGTAATCCTGAACAAGGGTGGCGTCTCTGACGTAATGGTGGTTTCTGACGTGCACCTAGACGACCAGGCCCTGGCCGACGCCGTCGACGAAGCCGGCAACTACACCCTGGAAGCCATCGAGCGCGACGAGTAAGGCGGCGCCTTAATGACTGATATCCAAGAAACCACCTCAACTAACGCCAGTCATGGCAGCGTAGATTTGAGCGTGGGTGGGATGACGTGTGCCTCCTGCGTGGCGCGCGTGGAGAAAAAACTGAACAAAGTGGCTGGCGTTAACGCTTCAGTTAACCTAGCTACCGAATCAGCCCACGTTGAGCTAAGCGCGCCGGTAGATCCCCAGCAGCTGGTGGCCGTGGTGGAAAAAGCTGGTTACAGCGCCACCGTGACTAAGGTGGAGGACGGCGCCGTCGAGGCTATGCGCAAGCAGGAAGCCCGCCACCTGGCCCACGCCGCTGACCTGCGCCGTCGCCTGATCGTGGCGGCCACGCTATCAGTGCCACTGATGGTGATCTCTATGGTGAGCGCCGCCCAGTTCTATGGCTGGCAGTGGGTTGTGGCCGCACTGGCCCTACCGGTGGTGACTTGGTGTGCTTGGCCTTTCCACAAGGCTGCTTTCACTAACCTGCGTCACGGCTCCACCACCATGGACACCCTGGTTTCCCTGGGGGTTATTACCGCCACCTTGTGGAGCCTGTGGGCGCTGATTTTTGGGGGCGCCGGCATGTTGGGTATGCGTATGAGCATGGAGTTCATTCCGCGCGCCCAAAGCGAGCACGCCCACATGTATTTTGAGTCTGCCGCCTGGATCGTGACTTTCCTGCTCACGGGGCGTTTGGCGGAGGCGCGGGTGCGTCACCGCTCGGGTGACTCGCTGCGTAAGCTTTTGCAGCTGGGCGCCAAAACTGCCGCGCGGGTTAACGCTGATGGCTCGGTTAGTGAAATTCCGATTGACCGCCTGCAGGTGGGCGATCGTTTCCGGGTGCGTCCGGGCGAAAAAATTGCCACTGACGGCGTGGTGGTTGAGGGTCACAGCGCCATTGATGCTTCCTTGCTGACCGGTGAATCTTTGCCGGTGGATGTAAGTGCAGGTGACGAGGTTACCGGCGCCACCGTGAATACTTCGGGCACGTTGGTTGTGCGCGCTACCCGGGTGGGTGCGGGCACCACACTGTCACGTATTGCCCAGGTGGTTACTGCCGCCCAGGCGGAAAAAGCGCCGGTGCAGCGCCTGGCTGACCGGGTCAGCTCAGTGTTTGTGCCCACGGTTTTAGCTCTGGCTGCTTTAACTTTCCTAGGTTGGCTGGCTACCGGTCATAACGCCCAGGCCGCGATTACGGCAGCGGTGGCGGTGCTGGTAATTGCCTGCCCCTGCGCCTTGGGTTTGGCTACGCCTACCGCCCTGCTGGTGGGTACTGGCCGCGCCGCCCAGTTGGGTGTGGTTATTCGTGGCCCGGAGGTGCTTGAATCTACCCGCCGCATTGACACGGTGGTGCTGGATAAAACCGGTACGGTCACCACGGGGGTAATGCACCTGGCTCAGGCGGTATTTTTCGACGACGACGCCGTAAGTGGCGCTGGTAGCGCTGGTGCTGAGGCCGGTGGCGCTAGCGACGCCGCCACGGTTGTGGACTTGGGGGAGAGTGCTGCCCTAAGCCCAGCCCAGCTGCAAACCTTGGCCCTAGCCCAGGCGCTGGAGCTTCCCTCTGAACACCCAGTAGCCCGCGCTATTGTGGCGGGCACGCAGCTAGACGGCGTCCAGGCGCCCCAGATCAGCGAGTTCACCAACCATGCCGGGCGCGGGGTCAGCGCCACGGTAGCCCACGCAGCAGGCCAGGCCACTTACGCCGTCGTCGGTAAAGCCACCTGGCTGAGCCAGCAGGGCGTAAGCCTAAGCGAGCAGGCTGAAGCCCAGGTACGAGCCCTAGAAGACACCGGCGCCACCGTGGTGCTAGTGGCCTCAGGGCCGGATGCAAAATCGCTGCACCTGCGCGCCGCCCTAGCTGTGCGTGACGAGCCCAAGCCCACTACCGCCAAAGCCATCAGTGAGCTCAAGGCTATGGGCCTGCGTCCCATCCTGCTCACCGGCGACAATGAGCGCGCCGCCAAGTTCATCGCCGCCCAGGTGGGTATTGATGACGTAATCGCCCAGGTGCTGCCCGAGGATAAACGCGACGTGGTGGCTCGCCTGCAAAGTGAGGGGGCTAATGTGGCCATGGTGGGTGACGGTGTTAACGACGCCGCCGCTCTAGCCCAGGCGGGCGCTGCCGGTTTGGGTATGGCCATGGGTACCGGCTCAGATGTGGCCATTGAGGCCGCCGACATCACGCTAGTGCGCGCCGACCTGGAGGCAGTTGTGGCTGCTATCAAGGTTTCGCGCGCTACCCTGCGCATCATTAAGCAGAACCTGTTCTGGGCTTTCGCCTATAACGTGGCCGCAATTCCGCTGGCCATGGCGGGTTTGCTCAACCCCATGATCGCCGGGGCCACTATGGCTATGAGCAGCGTGATCGTAGTGTCTAACTCGCTGCGACTACGCCGCGTGAAGTGACCTTAACCTGGCTACTTCGAATTAAAGCGCACACTTTGGGCTGCTAGCCCGGGTGCGCGCTTTGTTATGCACACTAGATAGTGTCTTGGAAGGTGCAGCGGACAAAATAAAATATCCCTAATGAGCTATATCTATTTAGCGGGGATATGTGGGGATATAAGGCCCAGTTTCATAGACTAGCCCTATGACCCAAGCGCCAGATCAATCTGCGGCCGGTAGCCCCGCCGCCACCCCGGATAGCCGGGTAGCTACCGCCGTCGAAAAACCCAGCGCCCCAGCTGAGGCCGCCAACTCGGCCCGCCCAGTTGGTTTTCCCCGAGTAGGCACCACCTCCCAGGCGGAACCACAGCCAACTTTGGTGGAAACCAGCACCCTAACCTTGGTTGACACCCTAGAGCGGCGCGAACACCGCACCCGCGACCTACTATTTGCCGGTGTCTGCGCGCTAGGTCTAGTAACGGTTTTTCTACTGGCTGTGTTCGCCCAGGAAACCACCACCGCTGTCATTTATGACGTACAGACCGTCTTTTCCCAGCTGCTGCGCCGGGTGCTGGTGTTCCCGCTGCAAGCCTTTGAAGGTATCGTCACTTTAGCTCTGCCCCTAGCGTTGATGGGGCGCGCTTTGCTGCATAAGGACTGGTGGCGCTCAGGCCAAGCCCTGATCGCCTTGGTCTGCGCTTATCTACTTTCTGTGCTGTTCATGTACCTGTTGCAGCTGCCGGTGTTTGACCAGGTGCGCAACGGCATGATCTCCTACCGCAACCTAAACACCTACGAGATTCTCTCACCCACCTATGGCGCCTTGGCTGCAGTTATTTTGGCTTCCGGTAAACACCAATCCAAACTGGTAAAAACTTCCTGGTGGCTGCTGGGAATTGTGGTGGGTGTTTCGGTGCTACGCTCAGCTATTACCCTGCTGGCAGCGGTGGCCTCAGTGCTGTTGGGTCTTATCGCCAGCTACTTAGTGCTTTACATTATGGGCGTGGCCAGCGAAAACGCCACTGGGGTGGCTCTGGCGCGCGGCCTGCGCCGCTGCGGTGTGGACGCTGTCAAGGTGGTGCGTCTAAACCCGCGCCAAGCCCCCCTGCAAGCCTGGCAGGTACGTACCGACTCCCAGCTTGGTTACACCGAGAAAGTACGTGAAAACCCGATCGTTTCCACCCAAGACGACGGCGCCGTCGTCGAAACTGAAACCCCCCAAACCCTGGCCCCAGCCGGCAATGACGAAAAACTTACCCCTTTACCCGACTACAACTGCGCCCACGAGCTGGAGCTAGCTGAAGAACTGTGGCAGTGTCAAAGCGAAAACATTCACCGCATCTACGCGGTGTGGGACCAAGACGGCAAACGCTATGACTTGACCGTGATGGACACTGACACGCACGTGGTGGGCTTTCTATCCACTGCCTGGGACACCCTACGCACGCGTGGCCTGGCCCCGGCGAAAAGCTATTCGGTGCGTGCCAGTGCAGAAAACACGGTGATGATGAACCAGATGGCGCGCAGCCGGGCGGTGCGGGCCCCGCAAATTCTGGGCGTGGCTGAGGCAGAAGAATCAATGCTGCTGGTCACCGAACATATTGTTTCCCCGCGCGCATTTGGGCAGCTAGGCGACCAAATCTCTGACGAGACTTTGCTGGATTTGTGGACCCAGCTGCGCCGCGCCCACACGGTTGGCCTAGCCCACCGCGCCATCAGCGATCAAAGTGTGCTGGTGGACGCCAGCGAGCATATTTGGCTAACCGACTGGGATGACGGCGAACTGGCTTCCTCTGAGCTTTCACGCCGCATGGACCTAGCCCAAACCCTGGCCCTGGTGGCCCTAAATGTGGGGGTGGAGCGGGCTATTGCCTCCGCCTCGCGGGTACTAGACCGCGATCAGGTGGCTTCTATCGCGCCGATGCTGCAAAAGGTGGTGCTACCGCGCTCTACCCGCGCTGCCATGGGCCGACGCGGCAAGATTTTGCAGGAGCTGCGTGACGCACTGGTAGCGCTGGTGCCCACGGCCCAGGCTGAACCTGCCAAGATTAACCGCTTCTCTGCGCGCACTATTTTCATGGCGATTGTGGGTGTGGTGGCACTGTGGACGGTGCTGGGCCAGATGAACTTCGCCCAGATTTCTGCAGCGGTTGAGCAAGCTAATTTCTGGTGGTTCTTGGCGGCGCTGGTGTTCTCGCTGGCCACCTATGTGGGCGCCGGCATGACGCTGGTGGCTTTCACTCCCAACAAACTGGGCTTGATTCGGGCTACTGAGGTGCATTTTGCTTCCTCTGTGGTGGCGCTGGTGGCCCCGGCCGGTGTGGGTGGGGCGGCTATGAACCTGCGTTTCCTTAACCGCAAGGGAGTGCCGACGGCGGTGGGTGTAGCCACCGTGGCATTGGTGCAGGTTTCCCAGTTTGTGGTGACTGTGGTGCTGCTGGGTATTTTGGCGGCTACCACCGGTACTTCTTCGGGCTTGTCGTTGCCTTCTGGCTGGGTGCTGGTGGCGGTAGTGGTGGCGGTAGTGGTGGCTGCGGCAGCTTTGGCGGTGCCGCAGCTGCGCAACTGGATTTGGGTGCATATTGAGCCCACTGTTAAGCAGGTGTGGCCGCGTCTGGTGTGGTTGGCTTCCAACCCCACTCGTATGGGTGTGGGCGTGTTGGGTACCGTGATTTTGTCGTTGGCCTACATTTTGTCTTTCGGGGCGTCGCTGTGGGCCTTTGGCTATTCGCTGCCTTTCGCGGTGCTGGCGATTACTTACCTGGCTTCTAACACGGTTGGTTCTGTGGTGCCTTCGCCTGGTGGTTTGGGTCCGGTGGAATTGGCTCTCACCGGTGGTTTGGTTACTGCCGGGGTGCCTAGCGGTGTGGCCGTGTCTGCGGTGTTGGTTTACCGTCTGGTTACCTTTTGGATCCCGATCCCGCTGGGTTACCTGTCCTTGCAGCGCCTGCAAAAGCGTGGGGATCTATAAGGCCTGCTGGTTGCGTTTTTCGACAGTGTCCCCGGGGGCCCTCGACGGCGCCGTTTGCGTTAGACGACGGCGCTTGGAGCTTATGTGGCTAGCGTGCGCTGGCGGGTTAGCTGTGCCGCCCACTGGCTTGCAAAGTGGCGCTACTTATAGACTTACCAGGAGGTAAATGGCAAAAACCAGGCAGGAAATAATAGTGGAGATCCAGGAGATTACCCAGCCGCGATAGCCAGCCCGCTTAGATTCGACGATCGCAAAAATCCCCAAAGCCATGGTTATGAGAACTACCCCGGGAATTGGGGATAGTAGTAGTGATGCCAGGGCGATGAAGCAGATTGCTGGAGTTTTTTGTCGCGGAGCGTTGTAGCCCGCAAAAGCAAATACCTCGCGAGGATTTACCTCTTGTGTACCTGGAAACACAAAATCATCTGGAACAATCTGGCCCGGGTGGCTGATTTGATTAGCGCCGGCATTACTATTGGGGGGCTGGTGTGCAAATACGCCGGATACGCTCATGTCTTAAGTGTGCCCAGCTGGGCTGCAGGGCGCAACATTAACTCAGCCGTCAACTATCAAAGTTGGATCTGTCGGCACACAAACTGGGCGTGCTGACCCTCGAAGCTGGGCGTGCCGGCACATAAACTGTGCATGCTGACAGCTCAAAGCAGGCGTGCCGGCACGCAAGGTAGGCTTGGCGGCCACAGCATTTTTGACTATCTCAAATAAACGTAGGGTCACTTATGTTTCACGTGAAACATAAGTGACCCTAGTGCTATTAGCTAGCGATCAGTTACTCCTGCTCGTCAGCCTTAGGAGCCTGCTTGTGGCGCTTGGAGTAGGCCGGGCCTTCCAGTTCCACGCCGGCAGGTGCTGAGGCGGGGGAGGGGCTTTCCAGGTTGGTGCCACGCAGCTTCGAGATAGCGCGCATCAGGTGGTAGATGATGATGGCGCCGAAGGAGCCCAGGGCAATACCGGAGAAGGACATGTCGCCCACTACCCAGGTGTAGTCAGCGATAGCCACAACCATGGCTACAGCAGCAGTGTTGAGGTTTACCGGGTCAGAGAAGTCAACCTTGTTCTGCACCCAAATACGCACACCCAGCATACCGATCATGCCGTACAGGACCGTGGCGGCGCCGCCCAGCACACCGGCGGGGATGGTAGCGATAACCGCGCCGAACTTAGGTAGCAGGCTCAGCGCCAGGGCAGAAACGCCGGCCACCACATAGGCGGCGCTGGAGTAGACGCGGGTAGCAGCCATAACACCGATGTTCTCGGCGTAAGTGGTGGTACCAGAACCGCCACCGCTACCAGCGAGCATGGTGGAAACGCCGTCGGCAAACAGGGCGCGGCCGGTGATGTTGTCCAGGTTTTCGCCGGTCATAGCGGACACGGACTTAACGTGACCCACGTTCTCAGCCACCAGCACCAGCACCACGGGCACAAACACACCCAGGTACTTAATATCGAAGCTGGGAGCCTGGAAGGTGGGTAGACCCACCACAGCGGCCTTGTCGATAGCGGAGAAGTCCACTTCACCCAGGGCCACGGCGGTGGCGTAACCAATCAGTACACCAATCAAAATGGACAGGCGCCCAATGATGCCCTTAAACAGCACCGTGATCAGCAAAATAGACACAATGGTGACGGTGGCGGTGATAGGAGCCTGTTTAACGTTGTTCCAGGCCGAAGGGGCCAGGTTAAAACCGATCAGGGACACAATCGCACCGGTAACCACCGGAGGCATCAGCTTGTCGATCCAGCCGGCACCCACAAAGTGCACCAGTAGACCAATAACCGCCAGGGTTAGACCCACCGCAATAATGCCTCCCTGAGCTAGGGAGGCCTTGTGTGGGTCAATCAAACCGCCATTAGAAGCGTTGTAGCCAGTGACTGCGCCAATAGGGGCAATCAGGGCAAAAGAACTACCTAGATAGGAAGGCAAACGTCCGGCAGTAATTCCTAGGAACAGCAAGGTACCCAGGCCGGAGAAGAACAAAGTAGTAGTAGGGGAGAATCCGGTGAGCAGCGGCACCAGGAAGGTAGCACCGAACATAGCTACCACGTGCTGCACACCAATCCCGATGGTGCGCGGCCAGGTTAGACGTTCGTGGGGGGCGACGACGTCTCCCGGCTTTACCGAGCGGCCGTCACCGTGCAGGGTCCAAAAACCTGCCTTAGACATTTACTGTCTCCTGTCGCAATGGAAAAAAGGGGTCCATGCGGCAGAGCCCGTGCGTCTGGCGCGTTCGAGCGTCGTCGTCCGAGCGCTGCCAGACCACCAGTCTAGACCTAATTTCGCCGCAAGCTAATGCTGTGGCAGTAGTAGTTAGGACACACTCAGCGCCAGGGCCGCTGCGGCCCCCGCCATCAACCAAGGCCCAAAAGCGATGCGTCCCTTAAGTTTCAACCTGCCGCTAAGTAGCAAAGTCAGCGCCACCAGACCACCAAAGAAAAAACCCAAATACAAGCCCATTAGCAGGGTACTCCAGCCATGCAAAGCCAGTAGCGGCCCTAGCACCACATACAAATTCGCGTCGCCCATACCAATCCCCGGGGCTCGCCCCCACAGCTGCGGCAGCAAACTCAATGCAGCCAGGGCAATATACACCAGGGCGCCCCCACCCAAAGCCCGCAGTAAGTCGCCAGCGCGTAGGGGAGTGGCGACGTCGTCGATACCAGCAGGCGCTACTTGCGGGCCTAGCCAGGCTAAAGTCATCCCAAAAAGTAGTACTGCGCCGGCAACCGAAAGCAGGCGGGTGGGTAGGTGTTGCACGCGCCAGTCCACCAGGGCGGCAGGGATCAGGGCGCCTAGTACCGGCACGGACAGGGGTAGTGACGACGTCGCAGCCGCGCCAGCTAGTGCCTGAGGTAGTGACAGCACCCCCACTAAAAGTGCGCCACCTAGTAGCACGCTAACCGCCATGCCTCGATTGGTTAAAGCGGCTACTAGCAGTGGGTCTTTAGCTGGCCAAGCTTCGCAGGGGGCGTCACCCACGGCCTTTATATAAGCGCGGGCCCAGGGTGCCAGCTTGAAGTAGGTTAATGCGCTAACAATTCCTAGCTGTAAAAAGGTGAATACAAGCGCAAGCAAAAGGTCACTTCTTGCCCTCGGATGCGGCCGCAGTGGGCTGAGAACAACCGGCAGGAGCGGTGATGGGGGAGCCAGACTTAATGGCAGCCATTTCCGCAGCAGACTTGATGCCGTGGTTGTACTGGGCGCCCAAAACTACGTTAACAGTGGTGTCAGAAGAGGAGGCGCGCGGGTCCTGCTGGACCACTACCGTGCCGCTAAATACCTGGGCCACGGTGTAAGCATTGGTGATACCCGCTGGTCCGGCGGTGAGCAGCACATTGCCGTCATAGGCACCCTCGGCCCAGTCACCGGTGCTAAGCACAGTTAAACCAGTGTCTTTCAGGTTAGTTTCGGCGCTACCTGCCAAACCGGCCTTCTTGGTGCCGTTGTAGATATTGACGCTAATGTCAGTGATTTCGCCAGTAACCGCTTGGGCGGCAGGGCATACCGGGATGCGTTTAACTAGCGTGGGGGTGGGGACGGCTTGGAAGCCAGGGTCTGGTACTTTGACTAGCCCAGTGCCTACGACCAAACCGAGGGCCGTAGCAATAACCATTAGAACTAGACAGGTACCGATAATGACGCTTTGGCGCTGAGCCATGCGGGCGCGGTAGTTTGCTTTTGTTTCAACCTGAGGCACCCTTCCAGGGTAGCCGATTAGGGCAGGTTGAGGGGGGCTAGTCATTACAATTTCACCAGGTAAATGCTTGGTGTCTTAAACCCGAGGAAGCCTGAAAATTAGCTGAGGGCGGGCAGTGTAAATAAGCTCCAAAAACGGTACTTAAAGTACGGTTTGCTGACGTGAATCTAGCGCTAACGGGCTATAGGTCTGACAACTTCATGTCAAACTGTCACGAAAACTAGGGCAAAATCAGTGAAAACGACACTGATCTGCGCAAACGCTATCACCCTCAACTTTGGCAAAACTGAGTATAAATGCCCAAAATCTCTAGTGGATCACGTCACAGGTGTGGTAAATTAGTCAATAATCAGCCCTTTGACGGCTACCTGATCCCCAAACGAGGAGACGCAATATGGAAGACAGCATCATTGCGCGCATCCCACTCTTTGAGCGTATGTCGCCTGAGGAGCGAGAAGAGCTACGTGGCATGATGTCGCAGACAACTCTGCGCCGTGGTGAGGTTCTATTCAATGAAGGTGACTCCGGCGACCGCCTATACATCCTGCTCACCGGTAAGGTGAAGCTAGGTCACACCTCTGTTGACGGCCGTGAGAACCTACTAGCGGTCCTAGGTCCCGGCGAAGTAGTCGGCGAGCTAACTCTATTTGACCCGGGTCCGCGCTCTACCACTGCTACTGCCGTGGCCACCACTGAGTTGCTGGCTCTAGAGCACAACCAGCTAATGGGTTTCATTGACTCTCATCCCACGCTGGCCAAGGATATGCTGCGCGCCCTCGCGGTGCGTCTGCGTCGCACCAACATTGCCCTGGCTGACCTGGTCTTCTCCGATGTTCCTGGGCGTGTAGCCAAGGCCCTGCTGGACCTGGCTGAGCGCTTTGGTGCACCCACTGAAGACGGTATCCACGTTCCCCACGACCTAACCCAGGAAGAGCTAGCTCAGCTAGTTGGAGCTTCGCGCGAGACCATTAACAAGTCTCTGGCCGAGTTCGTTTCCCGTGGCTGGATCCGCCTGGAGGGGCGCGCTGTAACCCTTATCGACGTCGAGCGTCTCAAGCGCCGCGCCCGCTGATAAACGCGTATAAATAGCGCTCACAAGTTTTAGTGCCCGGTCGTATTAAACGGCCGGGCACTGATTTATGTGGTAGCACTAGTGCTTCAGGTGGGCGCTAGTGTTAGTTGGCGTTAGTAGGGCGCTTGAGGTAGGCGATTAGGTTTTCGGTACCTGCCGGGCCGGGAACGATTTGGACTAGTTCCCAACCATCGGCACCCCACTGATCCAAGATTTGCTTAGTTGCGTGCGTGATTAGCGGCACGGTTGCGTATTCCCAAGTAGTCATGATTACACCCTACCTGTTAGCTGGGTGAAAAGGGTGGGGCTGGGGGTGCTTTGAAGTGGTCTGATCTTAGGCTGCGGCGCGCGTGGTGGCGGCGTGAGAGGTAGCCTCGCTCAGGCTGGGCTTGCGCCGTAGTAGGGAGGTGCGGGCAGGCTTGCGTAGTTGGCGGATTTCCTGAGCCAGGGCGTCGTCGCTGGAAAGCCAGGCAGTCCAGTCAGTGATGTGGGGCATATTGCGGATCAAGGCGCGACGTTCGCGTTCAGTTAAGCCGCCCCAAACTCCAAAGCTAGAGTCGCCATTGAGGGCTTCGGCCAGGCACTGCAAACGCACCGGGCAGGAGTAGCACAATTCGCGCGCTTCCCGCTGCTCGGCCCCCTTTCCAAACAGCAGAGTGGTGTCTATGCCGGCACAGGCTGCCAATTGGGTCCAGGAATGAATTTCGTTATTCATTTTGGAACTACTTTCATTTGTCCAGGCGAGCACTTCTTTGTTACTCAGCTCACCCCAGACTCTACGCCTGTTTGTCCGCAGATTCAAATTCTCGCTGCACGTTATTTCAAAATTTTCCAAATTGGCACAAAAATAGAGTGAAACCAGGTATTGGTCCTAACAAAAATTTTGGCCTGCATGCCAGAAGTGTTACCAAGCCGCTCTGTCTCATTGCTTGCGTCATGACGTAAGCTAGGGACTATGTCGAAGTCTGCTAGCTCGAGAGTCTCCCTCTCCTCTCCCCGGGAGCTACTTGCCGCATTGCTCTCATTCTTTATGTTGGCCGTTGGTGGCGGCGTGTTCGCTGCCGGTTTCGCGCTGCCCTTTGTAGGGGCTGCTTCGGTTCTTACAGATGCCTCAGTGCAGCTGTTTGACGAGCTACCTAGCGACTTCAACGTGCTTCAGCCCTCCCAGATCTCCTATCTAAAGGGCTCTGCTGGGCAAACTATCGCTCAGTTCTACGCGGAAAACCGCATTGTTGTGCCGCTAGCCAAGATTTCCAAGAATGCCCAAAACGCTATCGTGTCCGTTGAGGATAAGCGTTTCTACAAGCACAAGGGTGTAGACCTGTCGGGTATGTTGCGTGCGGTAGCTACCAACGCAGCCGGAGGTTCCACCCAGGGTGCCTCTACCTTGACTCAGCAATACGTTAAAAACGTGCTTATTGAGGCGGGTTTGCAGGCTAGCGACCCCGAGGCGGTGGAGGCTGCCCGCGCCGCCACCCCGGCCCGTAAACTGCGTGAAGCTAAATACGCTTTGACACTGGAAAAGCGCTACACCAAGGCGCAGATCCTAGAGGGTTACCTCAACATTGCGGCCTTCGGTCCTTCTACCTACGGTATTGAGGCTGCCAGCCGCCACTACTTCTCTCACGGTGCCGACAGTCTGAGCGTAGGTGAATCTGCGCTGCTGGCCGGTATGACTAACTGGCCTACCCGCTACGACCCCATCACCAACCCTGATGCGGCTAAGACCCGCCGTGACTGGGTGCTCAAGAAGATGCTTGAGGAAAAGTTCATCACTCAGGAGCAGTACAAGGAAGCCACCAGTCAGAGTATCGACTCCATGCTGAAGGTAACCAACGCCGTCGGCGGCTGTGGTTCAGGCTCTGGCGGCGTAACCAAGAGTGCCGCCTACTTCTGTGAATACGTGGTGCGTGAAATCCTCACCAACGACGCCTACGGTAAGGATGAGGCTACTCGCCGTCAGGTGCTGCTACGCGGTGGTCTGCAGATCACCACCACCTTGGATATGGCCAAGCAGCAGGCCGCTTACGACACCATGGCTAACTGGCTGCCCACTGGGGATGAGTCCAACGTTAAGGGTGCACTAGTATCTATCGAGCCGGGCACCGGCAAGATCATCACCATGGTGCAAAATACCAACTATGGTGAGCCCAGCAATGATGACCCCACCGCCACTAAGCTGTCCTACGCGGCCGACTCTAAGCACGGCGGCTCTAACACTGGTGGTTTCCAGCCTGGTTCATCCTTCAAGCCGATTGTTTTGGCCCAGTGGTACCAACGGGGCATGTCTGGCTACACGGTGCTAGGCGGTGCCCCCCACACCTTCACTACCGGTGACTTCCACGCCAGTTGTGACCCGGGTTTCGCCATTGAAAACTGGACCGTGGCCAACGCTAATGCTTCTGAAAACGTTAACCACACGGTTATTAACGCTACTGCCCTGTCGGTAAACGTTAGCTACGTATACATGCTTAGCCGTATGGACCTGTGCGCGGTTACCAGTATGGCTAAGGATCTGGGTATAACCACGGTTGATGGCGGGGAAATCGACCACAACCCCTCCATGGTGCTGGGCACCATGAACGTAGCTCCGATCACCATGGCCAATGTTTACGCCACCTTCGCGGCTCACGGCACCTACTGCCCGCCCACCGCCATCACCAAGGTAACCAAGGATGACGGCACTGAGATCAAGGTCCCCTCAACTGCCTGCCGTCAGGTTATGGACCCCACTCACGCAGATCAGGTGGCATTGACCCTGACTTATGTAATGAAGGGGAACGGTACTGGCGCAGCGGCTGCCCTTAACCGGCCTAGCGCAGGTAAGACCGGTACTACCGAAGAAATGGATAACGCCTGGTTTGTGGGCTTTGTGCCGCAGCTGTCCACCGCCGTGTGGGTAGGCCACTCTGAGGGTAACTTCCACATGGACGGCCAGGTTATTGGTGGTCGCTACTACTCCACCATGTACGGTTCTGACCTGCCCGTCCCGCTGTGGCGCGACTACATGAACTCGGCTCTTTCGGGCACTGAAGTTCAGCAGTTCAACCAGGTCAGCCTGGGTGGCAACAGCTCCGTCGGCAACACCGGGGCCACCCCCCAGGGCAATACCGGACACAACAACAATAACAACAACAACGGCAATAACAATGGCGGTACTAACAACAACGGTACCGGCAACAATGGCAACTACAACAACTCCCAGGGGGGCAACACCACCAGCAATGGTTTGAGCTCCGACAACTACACCGGCACCCCTCAGGACCGTCGCAACAGTGGGAACGGACAGTGAGTGCGCTTAAACAACTAGCCTGCGCCGTCGGCGCTGTCGGTGGCGTAGGGGTGGCAACCCTAGGGTGGAGCCTAATTGAGGCTCGCTGGCCGGTGCTGCGCCGCATTGAAGTACCTGTACTGGCTCCCGGCGCGGCGCCCATCAAGCTGCTGCACATTGCTGATTTGCACTTAACTGGCGCTACCAAAGCTCGGGTGGCCTGGGTGCGGGCCCTGGCGGATATTGAGCCAGACCTGGTTATTAACACCGGTGACAACCTATCCACCCTGGGTGGCGTAAGCGCCCTAGGTGAGGCCCTGGAGCCGCTACTAGCCTTCCCCGGCGCATTTGTGCTGGGTGATCACGACCGTCACGGCACGGTTTTCCGTTCACCCACCCGCTACCTGCGCCGCGACCCGCGTAGCAACGATGATCCGGTTACTGACCTGCCCGTACTACCCTGGGAGGAAGTACGCGACATGCAGCTAGCTGGTGGTTGGAAAGACCTGGATAACTGTCGCGACACGGTGGAAGCAGCCGGCCAGCTCGTCGAGCTAGTGGGTGTGGCTGACGCTCACGCCGACGACGACGCCTTCCCGGAGCCTGTAGCTGCGGGAGAGAGTACTGCGGGGGGCACTAGCGGCGCCGTCGTGAAAATTGGCGTAACCCACGCCCCCTACCAGCGCGTGCTAGACCAGATGGTGGCCGACGGCGCCCAGCTAATTTTGGCTGGACACACCCACGGTGGCCAACTGTGCCTACCTGGCTATGGGGCGCTAGTGTCCAACTGCGATCTACCCCCAGCTCAGGCCAGCGGCCTAAGCACCTGGCCTGCCAGCTTCAAAGCCATCCACAAGGGCCTCGCCCCGGCTATTGAGGAGCGCCAAGCCTACCTGCATGTGTCGGCAGGGTTGGGAACCAGCCCGTTTACGCCGGTACGTACCGCCTGCCGCCCTGAAGCCACCCTGCTGACCCTCACCGCCCGCTAAATAGCTGTTTGTAACGCGCTACACATCCCAAGTTTGGGTTGCAATTGGCTTTAAGGTTGCTAAACACGCTATGATAGGCAGGCACCACGGGGTGTGGCGCAGCTTGGTAGCGCGCTTCGTTCGGGACGAAGAGGCCGCAGGTTCAAATCCTGTCACCCCGACTCATAAACTGCGTCTCAGGAGTAAAGCTCCTGGGGCGTTTTGTTTTTAACCATTGTCATAGTGTGCGTTGCTGATGGTTACTGGTAGCGTGCAATGTATGCACACCGAATCGGCACCCGCAACCGCGCGTTTACCATTCCTTGTGGCTGTTTGCCGTCCCACCGGAGACATTGCCACTGATGAGTTAAACACGCTGCGAATGTACGGGCGCCTAGGTGATGAGGATCTAGAGGTCATGGATCTGCTAGATACCGATGCATGTGAGCCGGAAACCCTAAACCTGCAACGCGACTACAGCGGGGTAATCATTACGGGTTCTCCCTTCGGCTTCCACGGCGAGGACAAATCCCCCGAGCATCAGCGCGTAGAGCGGCGCGTACGCGCGCTAGCTAAGCGCCTGATCGACCAAGACTTCCCCACCCTGGGTATCTGCTTTGGCTTGCAGGCGCTGAGCCTAGCTAGTGGTGGCAAACTGGTAGACGGCTTCGGGGAGGACCTACAGGCCCCCCGTATCAGCCTTACCGACGACGGTCACCGCGACCCGCTTACCGCCCACGCAGGCCCAGTTTTTTACTCCTACACTGGTCACTCGCAAGCTGTTGGGCTACTGCCCAAGGGGGCCTCCATTCTCGCCACCGGGGACTTTTGCCACGTGCAAATGCTGCGCTGGGGTAAAAACGTTTACGGCACCCAGTTCCACCCCGAAATTACCCGTAAAGGCATGCATATCCGCATCAACACCTACGGGGACACCTACTACCCTGCCGACCAGAAGGCCGCCGTCATAGCGCGTTGCGACAGCGCTGATGTACTTAGCGCTAACCAGCTAATTACCCGCTTTGTTGAGCGCTACCAGCGCACCGCCTAATCGCGCCTAAGCTGGCCCAAAACAAACGGCGTCGGTTAAGCCCTAAAGCAGGGGGCGGCGTCGTAAAGGAGAAAAAATGGCCATCGACTTTGCCAAGTCGGACCGTAGCAGCATTGGCGTGGAGTGGGAGCTTCAGCTAATTGACTGCGACGACGAAAACCTACGCCAATGTGGTGACTGGGTAATTGACCAGCTCCACCGCGCCCATCCCGACACCCCGCTGGTGCATGGGGAGATGCTACGCAACACGGTGGAGCTAGTTTCGCGCAAACAGTTCTCCGTGGCCGCCTGCGCCGCCGACCTGCAAGAAGGCATAGAGCTGCTACGCCCGGTGCTAGAGCCGCTACGCATCGACCTGGCCAGCGCCGGTTCACATCCGTTTGCTGACCCAATTTTCCAGCGCGTGTCAGACTCAGTCCGCTACGCGGAGCTAGTTAACCGCACCCAGTTCTGGGGCCGGCAAATGCTGCTATTTGGCACCCACGTGCATGTGGGTATTGAGGACCGTGCCAAGGTCATGCCGATCTTGAACTACCTGGCCACCAAACTGCCGCATATGCAGATCCTCAGCGCCTCCTCCCCGTTCTGGGCGGGCGTAGACACCGCCTACTGTGACAACCGCGCCATGGTGTTCCAGCAGCTGCCCACAGCGGGTGTGCCGCGCCTATTTGAGCGTTGGCAGGACCTGGAGCACTACACCGACGACATGCTCAAAACCGGCGTGATTGACCACTTCGATGAGATCCGCTGGGATATCCGCCCATCGCCGCGCCTGGGCACAATTGAGGTGCGCGTGGCCGACGCCGCCACTAACTTAACCGAGGTGCGTGCCATTGCCGCCCTGGTACATGCCCTGGTAGAAACCGCCTCACGACGCCTAGACAAGGGTGAAACCCTAGAAACCATTTCGCCCTGGTTCCTGGACGAAAACAAGTGGCGCGCCGCCCGCTACGGCATGGAAGCGATTTTGATCGAAAACATCCACGGCGACGAGGCGCTCATTACCGACACCCTGCCGCTACTGCTTAAAGAGCTAGAGCCTGCCGCTGCAGACCTGGGCTGCCTAGATGACCTGGCCACCTTGGACGACATCAGTCGCAATGGGGTGGGTTATCAGCGTCAGCGCCTAGTGGCCGCTAAGTTTGGCACTCTGGATGCGGTAGTGGCCCATATGCGCGCCGAAATGGCTGCCGGTAAACCCATCACCCCCGCCAACTTCGAGTACGACAACGAGGCTATTTTTGGTGCTACACAGCACCACCACATGGTTACCCGCTAGCGCGCCTGCTGCGTAGCGCTTAATGTGCGGATGCGGTTAGCGTACTAAACCGCTACGCGGTGGCGCCCTGGGCCGGCCTTTAGCCGGCCCGCTGGCCGTTAATCAGGTGTCCCTCAGACGGCGCTAACGCGCTAACACGCACAAAACGTAACTGGCCCCCGGACCTTAAGTCCGGGGGCCAACGCTGCCCGCTAACAGGTTTTGGTGCTAGTTAACAGGCTGCTTCTTAGCTAAAGGCTACTTTTTGGTGTTGGCACGATCCATCACTAGGCGCTCGCGGCGTCCAGCGCGACGGGTAGAGTGCGAAACCACGCCCAGCATGATCAGGAACAGACCAATGATCACCAGGCGGCCGCTGACGCCGTCGTTAAGAACGGCTTCAGACAGGATCCGGCCAAAGCGAGACTGCAAAGCCATATTGGCTAGGAAATCACCCAGGTACTGCTTGGTAACCGAGGGCACCACCACAAAGGGCAAACCAATCAGTAAGGTAGTAATACCGGTGACGAAGGTACCCAGAGAAGAGCGGGTCGCCGTCGCCATCACCACGATCAGCAGCACCACCGCCATGCCCAGCTCAATGACGCCGGCAGTAGAGAAGACCTTAGGCCAGCCGTCAGCTAAAGCGCCGGTGAGGGCGTTAGCGGCGGTGTGCATCAAGAACCAGGCGATCGGGAACAGCACTAGCGCCAGCAGGGTGCCACCCCAGTGCGCGGCAGCACGTGAGGCGGGCTTACCAACCACTGTGGAGCCAGCTAACAGTACGTCGTCGTCAACCTCATTGCCCGCATCGGACTGGTTAGCCGAATCGCTGAAAGCAGCGGTGCGGGTGGAGGCGAAGATCGCGCTAGAGGGGCTGGGGGCCACCGGAGCCAGGTCCGCAGAGTCAGCCGTGGCCAGGTGGTCTAGGCGCTCAACCCCTACCGGGGAGGTGCTGGTAACTACCGGCTTAACAACCTCCTCCAGCTCCATGTCGGCGGCGTCCATAATGGTGGTTTCAGTGTGATCACTGGCCACCACCTCATCGTCAGCAAAGTCAGCCTCGACGCTAGTCGCTTCAGGCTGCTCAGGGGCCGGGGGAGCCGGCGGCTCGGGTGCATCTGCAGTTGGGGTGGTCTTGCTGAGCTCGTTAGCCTCACTGTCTGTGTCAGTGGCACTGGCGGCAGTGGTGACCGGAACAGACTGTGCCGGGTTGAGCGGCACGGCTGGGGCTGGGGTAGCCGGGGCAGGCAGGGTAATACCCGCGCTAGAGGCGGCAGAGGCGGCAGAAACCGCAGAATCAATAGAGAAAGTGGACTCTGCCGACAAAGCCGAGCTAACCGTGTGCGGCGGGGTAGGAATGCTGATAGCAGAGGGAGCATCAAAGTCGGTAGGCAGCGGGATAGCGGCGGCCTCAACTTCATGCGCGTCATTTGGCTCCTGGACGCTGTCTACAGTCTCCTGGTCTGCCTGGTTGGCCTGGGTGGCGCTTTCCGGGGCAGAGGCGGCAGAAGCCGGGGAGGGCGCAGTGGAGCTGTGCTCTAGGCTAGAGGGGGCGCTAGCGGCGCTCACGCTAGAGCTGGTTTCCGCAGCCGAAACGGTTTCTGAGGCAGAGCTAGTTTCCGCAGCAGAGCTAGTTTCTGCGGCAGAGGCGATCTCAGCAGCCGAGGCGGCGCTGGCAGAAGCTGCACTAGCCGAGAAGGCACTGGCGGCAGAGAAAGAATCCGGGATCAGATCCTCACGCACCACCGGCACCTGGATGGTTTCGTCGTCGCTGTCCTCATCAACCGGCACAGGCTGAGGGACGGCAGTAAACAGGCTACGACGACGCACCGCGCCCGCCTGCGGGTTAACCGCGCCCGCCTGCCGGTTAGTAGCGCCAGCAGAGGTGGCGGAGGCCGGGTTGGTGGCGGAGGTGGCAACGTTCTGGGCGCCAGAAGCGCTGTCAGCAGAGCCAGCAGCGTCAGAGCTGGCGGCGCTAGAAACAGCCGGCTTGGCGACATTGGCCGACTCAGGGATGTTAGCCGAGGTGGCGCTAGCGGGAGACTGAGCCGTCACCGAGGCGGCAGCAGCGCTGGCCGCAGTTAGTGCACTAGCGCCGGTAGCCGCAGTGGCGCTGGTGGCAGCCGTGGTGGCGGTAGCGCGGCGGGCAGCAGAGTCAAAAGTGCCAGAAGTGTGGGCGTTTTCAGCGTTGGTGTAGCGGCGGGCGGCAGCCGGTGGGGTGTTGGCCAGCATGGCGGGCACACCATTGTTAGCCAAAGAGCTCGCGGGCACGTGTACCGAAGGGGTGGTGCCCAAAACCGGGCCGTTAACCGGCGCGCTGGGAGCTGACTTGGGGGCCTGGCTGGGCGGCATAACCGGGGCAGAAGCAGCGCTAGGGGCACCAGACTGGGCAGAAGCAGTGCTAGGGGCGGCGTCGGGAGTAGCACCAGAATGCGCACTTAACGGGGCTGAACCAGCTGAATCCGGGGTGGGTGCAGAAACCGCAGCTCCAGCGGCCTCAGGCGCAGCCGCAGAAGCAGCCGAAGGTACAGCGGCACTAGAGGCACTGACCGCAGAGTGGGCGCTACCGGCAGAGCGAGCACTAAAAGCAGAGGAGGCACTGCCAACCGAGTAGGCGCTGGGGGCACTCAAAGCCGAGGCCGCGAGGGCCTCAGCGGCAGAACTGGCAGTGTAACCGGCTACCGCAGCGGCGGCGCTGGCGGCGCTAGCAGCTAAAAGTGAAGAAACTGCAGGTTCGTCATCGAAAAGATGCGCATTATTACGCATCGTAGGGCGCAGCTGGGCCTCGCCTTCGTCGTCGTCCCAGATGCTTGCGTTGGGCCGATTAGTACTCACAGCGTCTCCTTGGGCAAAAGCTATAGCGCAAGCAAAGGTATCCCTTATTTTTTGCGTTAACTACCAGGCACGCCGTAAAACCGTGCGAATTGCCTGAATATGTGTCTAAAATAATGTTTTTCCTAAAATATTTAGGTCTGGATTAATGGGTTAAGCAGCTGCTTTATTAGTTTCCATAGCTAACTGCGTAGCCATTTGGGTGCGCCCGGCCTGGCGGGCCCAGTGTGAGCCGCGTGCCAGCGGTGACATAACTGCCGCCAAGAAAATCCACACCACCGGGTCAATCACGACGTATTTACTAGGGTCAGTAAACAGCGGGTGTTTGATGCCCAACCACACTCCCACCCATAGCACCAGGTAGAAAGCCAAAATGGTGCCAGAAGTGGCTGCTGCCCCGGCGGTGGAGGTACCGGTTAGTGCCCCCACACTCAGCAGCAATAGAGCCCCGGCTACCAGTGCAAACAGCACCTTGCCGTGGCTGAAAGTGTGGGCGTTGGCAGCGAAAACATCCGCGCCAGCAACCACCCCGGAACTAAAACCAGTAGCTACCAGCGCAAAAACCGTCAGTAAAGGGGTGATTACCAGCGAAAGCATGTGGTCAGATTTACGTGAAGGCGGCGGCAGCGGCACCTGCCCGGGCTGCTTGTCCAGCTTGGCCATTTGCTGGGCGTAAACCGCCTCACGCCGTCCAGCGCGGCGAGCACGGCGCATACCCATGGCCCCACCAAATAGCACCATGGCGCAAACAAATGAGGTCAGCCCCAGGGTGAAGTACTTTTGCAGCCACAGCAGCACCAGGGAGCCGCCTAGTAAAAACACCCCGGCTACCACCGCCCCCAGCGAGGAGTTGCGGGCATAGTAGCGTTCAACCCAGCGGCAAACCACAAAAGCCGCTACCGCCAACGGCAAGGCCAGCAGGTACTGCTCAGCTTGGTAGCTGAAGCCAAAGTTAGGGCCCTGGTATTTGACTATGAAGGCGGCTAGGGCCATCACCCACGCCCCTTGTGCCAAGCCAAAAATGCTCGCGATTATGTGACTCCTGCGCCTGCCATGAGGGGCTGAGTCGGCAACTTGCTGCGTAGTGGGGTGGGTGGCCTCGGTACTCACACTTAGAGCCTAGCGCGTAGGCTTTGATTTGTGAGCACTAATGCCCTTATTGACGCCTGTTTGGCACTGGCCCGTGAAGAACGTGTAGCGGCTGCAAGTGAGGCTTTATATGAGGCCTCGGCCCAGTTGCGCTGGCAGGAGGCGCTGCGTAAACGTTGGCGTGAGGCCCGCGCGGAGGCTAGTGTGCGCGGGGCGGTTAGTGGCGCGGCTATTGAAGGGGCGGTGGTTAGCGCCCAGGCTTTGCGTGAACAAATTGCCGCCGGGCTTGAGGGGACGGGGGCGCATGCTTCCAGTAAGGATCCGGCTTGGGATGCGGCCACCGGCTTGTGGCGAGCTCACAGTCGCCTGGTGGGCTATATGCCTGATTTGGTGGGGCGCACTCGTCCAGTGGTGCCGGCGACGGCGCAGCTTATGGCAACTTTGCATCGTGACGTTGCGGGTCCGCTAGCTGTTGGGGGGTTAATCAGTGAGGCGGTGGTGGGCTGCCCACGTGAAAGCGCAGGGCTGGTTGAAAACGTAAAGACAGCGTTTGCAGACGGGCAGCTGCTTGAAGGTAGGGGCCTGCTTGAAGGCGGGCCGGGACCGAACCTGGGGGGCCAGGAGCTGCGTGAGCGCCTAGAGCAGATCGTGGCTTTAGTTGACACCCCGAACCTGCCGGCACTGGTGCGGCTGGCGCTGGTGCACGCCGAAATGCTTACGGTGCGCCCCTTCGCTTTAGCTAATGGGGCGCTGGGGAGGCTGCTGGTGCGGCATTTGAGTGTACGCGACGGGCTAGACCCCACCGGGGTAAGTGTCAGCGACTACTATGCGGGACGCGTACCTGGAGCCTACGCTGAAGCCGCCCAGGCTTATGCCAGTGCCAGTTTGGAGGGCGTGGTGGCCTGGATTATTTGGCAGGCTGAGGCGCTGCTGGAGGGGATGCGTCAAGGCAGTGAGCTCTCACGCGCCGTCCAGGCCGGCACTACGCAGCTCTAAACGATGCCGAGGCTAACTGACTTAAAACTTTCTGGCGGACACGCAAAAGCCCGCCAGCGGCGTCGTCGTAACTGAACGAGTGCCAACTGGCGGGCTAAAGGGCTCGGATGCTTAGTGGGCAGACCCCTCGCATTAGTGAGCCGGTTTAGTGGGCTGGGCCTTCGCGTTAGCGGGCTGGTTTAGGGGGTCAGGCCTGGGACTAACGCGCTGGGCCCGGAAATTAGCGGGCCGAGCAAGAGTTGGGGCTGAGCCCATCCAAAACCAGCATGGTGAACACCAGCGACTGCTTGAGGTGCTCGCTAGCGCCGGCAGTGTGCGACTTGGCGTCGTTGGGGGTGAAAGTCACCCGCGCACCGCGAGCGCACCAGTCGCTGGCCAGGGTGGAGCCCACCTGGTAGTCGATGACGTCGTCGCCGCGCCCGTGGGTGAGTAGTACGGGCATGGTGGGCTTTAGGTTACCGATGCGTTGCTGGGCCAGCATGGTGCGGTAGGGCTCTTGCGCCATGAGCTGGTCCACGTTGGTGGCGTCGCTGGTCAGCTGGGATAGGCGGGTGCCGCTGTAGAAGCTGCCGCCCATGACGCAGGTGTTGGTGGCGCGCTGCATTACCTGCTGGCCGTGGGGCGATAGTGGCAGGGTGACGCCGTAGCTGGTGGTTAGACCTTTGAGGGCGTAGAGCTCGAATAGGGCGGATTTGCCGCCGTCGAGTTTGGCGGGTAGGGCGCTGAGGTTGGCCGGGACTGCACCTGCGGCTGCACCCTTGATGTTCAGTTCGGGGGCGTAGGTGCCGGCTAGTTCGGCGGCGCTGGCTGCGGCCCCGCCACCTTGGGAGTAGCCGTTAATTACGATGGGGTTGTTTTTGCCCAGGTCCCAGCCTTTTAGCTGGGTGGCGGCGCGGGCTGAGTCCAGCACGGCGTGGCCTTGGGAGACGCGGTCCATGTAGGTGTGGGCGCCGGGGGTGCCTAGGCCTTCATAGTCGGTGACTACTACGGCGTAGCCTTTTGCTAGGAAGGATTTGAAGAACAGCTGTTCATAGTCGCCGATGGAGTTGGCGATGTTCCAGGAGGGGGCGCAGTCGTCGCTGATGCCCTGCGTGCCCGGGGCGTAGGCGATTATGGGGCGCTGGCCTTTGCCGCTCCAGGCGCGTTTGGGTTCAATCACGATGCCGCTGACGGCAATGTCTTTACCGGTGCGGTTTTTGGATGAGTAGAGGATGCGTTGGGCTTTGTAGGGCCCAATTTTGCTGATCCCCAGGGTGTTGATGCCGCTGACGGCGGCTTCTTGGCGCAGTAGCTTGCCCGGGGTGCCGTCTAGGGTGGCGGAGTTGTAGTAGAAGGGGCGGGCGACGTCGCCGTTGGGGTCTTTGCTGAAAACTCCAGCCTGTGCGGGGCTGGTGGGGGCTAGGGCGGCGGTGCCTAGCATCAGGGTGGTTAGTGTGGCCAGGGCTGGGCGTAGCCAGCGGGTGGCGGTTTTGGGGGCAGTGTTGGGGCTGCCTGCGCGGCGCGAGCTGGGCTGCTTCAGGCGCAATTGGGTTTTAAACACGCGGTTACCTCGGCATTAGGGAGTTCCAGGAGTTGTGTTATGAAGTGTAAAAGCGCAAGCTGAAAATTTCCCGAGTTGATCCACAGGTGGATAACTTTTTGACCCCATGCTTTTTATTCACAGCCTGGCGGCGCCCTGGGGCTGGCTGGGGGCATGGTGTTGCGCATGGTTTTAAGTGTCGAGTTAAGCGCGCCGGCCCCTAGAGCCCCTGACATTGGTAACAGCGGCGCTGGCGGTGGCGTTGAGGTAACAAGTGCTTATCAGTCCAGGCCCGGCGCTGGCGGGGCTGTAGGCCCCTTGGTGTTGGGGTTTGGTTCCCTTGAGTATTTAGAGCAGCTGCGTTGCCACCTGCAAATAGCCGGCGTGGATGCTTTCATCCAGGTACCCATGCAAGCTGCGGGCCAGGGTAGCGGCGGGGTTAATGGGGTTGATGCGCTACATATGGCCGGCCAGTTCGCCTACCTTAGCCAAAACGGTCTAGAAAGCTGTTTGGGAGTATGCCAGCCGGGTTTAGCGTCCCATGCCCGGGGCTTACTGGACCAGTTAGAGGGGCGCGCCGACGCCGTCGAGCTAGTAGAACTGAACCTACCCATGCAGGTGGAGCGGCTATACCGACTGCTGCTAACTAAACAGGCTAGCCAGCTTGGCCAGGTGGTGTTTGTGTGTGGGGCGGTGGGCGGTATTGGGGCCACCTATAGCGCCGCGCTACTGGCGTGGGCTGGGAGAGAGCTAATCCGTGGTGGTGAGGCGTCGCCGCTAGCTCGGCGTCGAGACCAAGACACATATTCGCAGCCGCAGGGGCCAGGCTTTGGCTCGCCAGCCGCGCAGGCTACGGTGGATGCGGCCCTGGTGGACGCCAACCCCTACGGTGGCCTGGATCTATATCTGGGGAGCGGCTACTGCCAGGGCGCTAGCTGGGGGCAGCTGCCTAAAAATCAGTCGCCGCTATGGCCGCAAAGACTAGTGCGGGGGCTGGGGAAATATCGCGGTGTGAAGGTGCTAGCTGGCAGTGGCGGCCAAGGCGGGCCTAAAAACTGGCTGCAAATGAGTCAAGCTATCTACGCCCTACGCACCAGCTGTCAGTTAACAGTGGTGGATCTGCCGGTGCTGCAACTGGCGCACCTGCCCTGGGATGAGCTGGAAGGTGCGCGGGTACTGCTGGTAAGTGACCTGACCCGCCGCGCTGCCCTAGCTGCACGCGGCTGGCTGCAAGAAGTACGCCCAGGTTTAGGCGCCCTAGCCCTACGAGAGCAGGGAGCAGACCTAACCAGCCAGGAAATAGCCCGGCTGGTGGGCGCCCCGGTGGCGTCCACCTTGCCTAATAGGCGCGAGTTAAGCCAGCGCCTACAGCTGGGTTTAGATCCACTGAGGCTAAAGCGGGCAGAGAAAAAAGTGGGGGCGCGCCTAGCTAATTGGGCGCTCAACCCTAACTTTTGGGCGCAAAAGGGGAAAAAATGACTAACGTCGATGTTTTCAGTGCAAACCCTCGCCGTGGGAACCCTCCGAGCAAGAACAGCCCCATCCCAAAGCCTCCCCAAGGCAGCCTGCCGGGCCGATACCTTCCCCACGAAAACGCCCCTAGCTGGGAAAACTGGGGTGGGCGGCTACGGCGCGCCATTGCCAGTGGCCAAGGCTGGGCCCAAGCCATGGCCACTACCCCCGTGGCAGACACCCAAACCATGGCGGATATGGCCATTGGGGTTTATGAGGACATCGCTGGGGCTGGCCCCTTACAGCGTTACCTAGACGACGACGTCGTCACTGACGTGCTGCTTAACGGCTGCCAACTGTGGGTAGATAGGGGGAAAGGGCTACTACGCGCCCCACTACCGCCAGAGTGGAGCGAGGCAGACACCCGCGCTTTAGCGGTGCGCCTGGCCGCCGGCTGTGCCAAACGCCTAGACCAAGCCAGCCCAGTAGTGGACGGCACCCTGGGCGACGGCAGTCGACTACACGCAGTACTAGAGCCAGTCAGCGCCTGCGGCACCCTGATTTCCCTGCGTGCCTTCCGCTCCAAAGCCTTCACCATTGAGCAGCTACACCAGGCGGGCATGTTTGACATACGAATGCAAAAAGTGCTGGAACTACTGGTTAAAAAACGAGCAAATTGCCTGATTAGTGGGGCTACCGGCACCGGCAAAACCACGCTGTTAGCCACCCTAGTGGCCCTAGTTGAGCCCCAACAGCGCCTGCTGTGCATTGAAGAAAGCCGCGAGCTGCGCATCAACCACCCACACGTGGTTTACCTGCAAGAACGCCGCCCCAATGTGGAGGGCGCCGGCGGGGTGAATATGAGTGAACTGGTGCGAATCGCCTTAAGAATGCGGCCAGACAGGCTCATTTTGGGCGAATGTCGCGGCGGCGAAGTAGCCGACGTACTCACCGCCCTCAACACCGGCCATGAAGGAGGCTGGGCCACGCTCCACGCCAACAGTGCAGTGGATGTGCCCGCCAGGCTAGCCGCCCTGGGAGCCCTGGCCGGTTTAACCCCCCAAGCCCTAAACCTGCAGGCAGCCAGCGCCCTAGACGCAGTAATACACCTAGAACGCCAGCAAGGTACGCGGCGAGTACGCAGCCTAGCGGTGCTATGGCGCCAAGGCGGCGAACTAATCTGCCAAGATGCCCTGACCTGGGCTGATGACGGTCAGCTAGGGTCAGGTGCCGGCCTAGAGTTACTGCGACGGCGCCTTGGGCCAGCGCTAGACCAGGCCCTAGGTAGCTAACCATGGCCTGGCAGCTACTAGAAACACTAGCCAAACTAGGCGCCGCCAGCTTTAAAGCCATCGACGCCCTGCTTGCCTTGGCCGCGAGCGCCCTGACAGTAGCGTTTAGCGCCATCGCAGCAGTAATCCAAACCCACCCGCTTTTACTAGCCAGCTTGCTGGCCCTAGTGGCCTGGTGCTGGTGGGCACCCCTACGCCGGCCTCACCCCATGCAACTGCCGGCCCTACCTAAACGTAAACCGCCAGTGGCACTAAATATGCTGCTAGTGCAGGTGTCGGTGCGACTTACCGGCGGACAGATGCCCGCCCAAGCCTGGAGCCAAGCTCTAGCTGAGGCCGGGGTGCCCAGCCAACTCAACCAGGCGGGCGAAAGCCTCTACCTACATAGCTTGATTGCGGCAAAAACCCCCTGGTGGATGGGGCAAAGTAGACGCCAACAGGCGGGGGTCAATGCGCTCGCGGCTAGATCGGCTCTGGCGGGGCAGCGTTTAGCTCAGTGCCTAGGCGCGCCCTTGGCGCAGGTGTTAAGGCAGGTGGCTGGCATGATCACGCAGGCCACGCGCGGTGCGCAGCAACGTTATGCGGCTTTGGCGGCGCCGGTGGCCACGGCTCGCATGTTGGCTGCTTTGCCGCTGGTGGGGGTGGGTTTAGGGGCGCTTTTAGGGGTGCGGGTGTGGCAGTTTTGGCTTGACGGCGCCTTGGGAACCATTACGGCCCTGGGTGGGCTGGGGTTTTTGTGTGTGGGGCGTCTGGTTACTTCCCGTATGGTGGGGCGTGCTCAGGAGGAAGTTAACCAGTTCGACGACGCCTTGCTGCTGGATCTGTGCGGTGCGGCGTTGCATAGTGGCGCCAGTATCCCCAGGTGTCTGGAGGCGCTGGGGTTTGCCTGCGAAATCGAGGATTTTGGATTTGTGGCGCGGGCGCTGGAAATTGGGGCGAGTTGGGATGAAGCTTGGAGCCTGGCTGCGCCAAATCGGGCTGGGTATAAGGCACTTAGTCAATGTTTAGCGCCGGCCTGGCTAGTTGGGGCCAATCCGCTACCGATGCTTGAAGCTTGGGCGCAAACTCTGCGTGATCAGCGTGAAAGCCAGGCTAGCGCGGATGCTAACCGGTTGGCAGTGCGACTGGTGTTGCCGTTGGGGCTGTGTCATTTGCCGGCCTTTATTTTGTTGGCGATTGTGCCGGCCGTGGTTTATTTGGGCCGCAGCGTGCTTGCTGGCGCCTAATGCTGCGTTCTGCCTAAATTTTGGGGCGACGCCGCTCAGCTTGCTGCCTGCTGGCCAAGATTGGCGCGCCGGCTAAAACTGCCGTGCCTCCGGCCGCTGACGCCCGGGCCCACAGCCCCGAATCTGCGTGAATCTTGCCGCTGTGGCTTTTGATCCGCAGCCCGCCTGCTCTCTTTTGCCTGTTCTCTTTGCAGCTGCCGCTGTGCCTACAAGTGACGCTGCCAGCTGCTGATGCCTCTGCTGGCGGCGTCATCGCTGATGCCTTTTTGAGCACAGGTGGGGAACAAATTTCCTCCTGCAGTCCCTATCCACAGGGTGCAAGCAGGCGTTAGACAAGGCGCCACAAACTGTTTACGGGCTGGCCAACCAGGCCACCCATCCAGCCAAAACTGCCCCAAATTAGGGCAAAAGGAGGAAACCATGGAGCAGGCACATGAGCAGCCGCCTGCGTCTCCAACGCCTGGCAGCCAGCCAGTCAAGGAGGCCAAGGAGGTAAAGGAGGTAAAGGAGGCTACGGAGACCCAGTGCGTTAAGCCTGAAGATGATGCCCAGGGCGATAAGCGCCTAGATCTTGAAGCCGGTATGGCCACAGCCGAGTACGCCATTGGCACTGTGGCAGCCGCAGCCTTTGCGGGGCTGCTACTGGCGATTATTCGCTCTGGTGGGCTACGCCCAATGATCGAGTCGCTACTATCTAGCGCGCTGAGCGTGTCCTGATGGGCCTGGGCGGATTAAACGGCCGCCTACAGCTTATGCCAAGGTGGCGGCGCAAGCCCTTAAATACTTGCGCCGCCACCACTCCCCAGGGTTTAGGTACGTGCTGTGGGCGCAGGCGAGGCTGCGCCCACGCCTGCGCCGGCAGGGCTAGTCGCAGCTGCCAGGGCATGGTCACAGCTGAACTAGCCTTAACTCTGCCAGCAGTTATCGCAGTGCTAGCACTAGTGCTGGGCTTGGCTGCTGTAGGTGTCAGGCAGGTGCGGGCAGTAGGTGCAGCCAATGCGGCGGCTAGGGCGCAGCTGGCCGGTGAGGATCCCTATGCGGCAGCGGCTAGGGCTTATGGCGCGGCCCAAATCAGTGTTAGTGGAGAATGCGCGCAGGCCAGCGTGTCACTGCCACCCATCCTAAACATGCTGGGTTGGACCATTCGAGCCACCGCCTGCGCCCCACGGGATCAGCCATGAACCAGCCTGCTAAAAGCAAAGCCCGCAGCTGGGAGCAGGGCTCGGGCACGGTACTTTCACTGGCTTTAATTGCTTTAGCGCTGCTGCTTTCTGGGGTGATCGCCCTGGTGGCAGCGGCCTATAGTGGCGCCGCTAAAGCTCAAAGCGCGGCTGACCTGGCCGCCCTGGCTGGTGCTCAAGCACTTAATGATCCACTAGCTGCCGGTGGGGCGCAGCCTTGCCAACAAGCCGGCAGGGTTGCTAGCGACAATCAAGCTAGCCTCAAGCAATGCCTAATCGAGGGTCAAGACCTGATAGTGCGGGTATCAAGGCCGCTAAATCTTGGGCCTTGGCAGCTAGTTGCTAACGCTGCTGCTAAGGCCGGCCCAGACTCAAACCAACAGCCCTAACGACATAAACGCTGGCTGTAAGTGGCTACCTAAACATACAGGATGACGTACAGGATGGATATTTATAGGTGATTGAGTGTATGGGTAAAGCTCTGATATGCTGACAAATGCGGGCGTTGCGCAACATTTTTGGGTGCCAATCTCTCTTGATTGATGCCAGATACGAGACTGTGTTTGTTGCGATGTTGATGAGAAATCAAAAGCTTCCGCATAAATAATACGATGGAGTGGAATTTTGATCTGGTCAATTATTGTTGGCGGCTTTATAGGTTTTGTCGCAGGTGCGATTACTAGAAAAGGCGGCTCGATGGGGATAGTCTCCAACGTTGTCGCAGGTTTGATAGGCTCTGTTGTGGGTCAAAAACTGTTGGGCACCTGGGGGCCAACTCTGGCTGGTATGGCTTTAATTCCCTCTATCTTGGGTGCAGTAATTGTTATCGCCATAGTCGCATTATTCTTTGGGAGAAAATCCTAACAATTTTTCTCCAAAAATATTATCTTAAAAGCTAACTACCATCTAAAAAGGAGCATAGTTATGTCGATCAAGGACAGTATCAACCAGGCCAAGGCTGAAGCCAAGGAAGTTGTGGGTAAGGTTACCGGCGATAAGAAGACGGAAGCTGAAGGCGCTGCGGAAAAGTTCGCTAACAAGGTTAAGGACGCTGTTGAGGACGTCAAGGACTCTGTAGAGGGCGCAATCGAAGGCGTTAAGAACGCCGTACACAAGGACGACGTACACAAGGACGAGAAGTAATTTTCTAACTCCTTACGCCGCTATAACCATTATTTTTCGGCACAAATACCTGCCCGGTAAAATACTGGTATAACATAGCAATCAGAAAGCAGTAAGTTGTATAGCTTGCTGCTTTCTATTTTTAGGCATCTGCCAGGTATAAGGTACGCGCCAAGCTAACCCGTTTAGTTAGCGCGGCAGTATCAATATTGGTGGTTGAAAGCGGGGGCAGGTCACGCACAAAATCACGTAGATTCTGCGCCGCCTGGGCAGCCGCCAACTGGGCCTGTTGGGCCTGGCCAGCGCTAGATTTGCGCCATACAGAAGCCAACACGTCAAAACCAAACCGGGAAATTTCCCGCGATAACTCATGCCAGCCCACTAGGCTAGCGGCATCGTCGGCCCTGGCTCCAGCCAAAACCGTACCGGACTGAGACAGCTCAAAAGCTAAGTTGCGTCGGTGCGCAGAGGCTGGCAAAGTATCCACCTCGGCGCGAGCGGCGTCGTCGAGAACAGCCGTAATAGCCCGCAAAACCGCACGATATTGGCGCCGCACCAACAAGATCGGGGCATGGCGGCCTACCAGCCAAATCGCCACCAAGGCCGTAGCTGCCCCCACCAAAGTCTCTAGCAGGCGGTCAGCAAACAGCAGTGAAGTGGAGTAGTGGGCAGTTGGTGGCAGCATCTGCATCGAGTAGGTGGTGATAAAGAAAACCGCCACCGCATAGTTGCGCTGCGCCGTCAGGTTCATTCCCAGCAGGCAGATAAAAATAATTACCAGCTTGGTCCACGGCTCCAGCCCCAGCGTCATTATTGCCAAAGCACTAATCAACCCCAGGCCGGTGCCAACTATGCGATGCAGTGCCCGCACCGACATGTCCATGCGACTAGTGCCGTTTTGTAGCACGATCAGGGCGCTAAGTACCGCCCAAGAAGTGTGTGCAGTTGGCGAAAAAAACATGGAGGTGGTGGCCAGTAGTACCGCAATCAGTGCCCGCACGGCCGTTAACCAAGGGCGAGAACCCTTATGGAAAGCCCGGCGTAGCAGGTAGCTTGGGCGAGGTCGGCCCAGGGGGGTGCGTAAAAAATGTGAGCCGGTGGCCTGATTTTGGGCGGGAAAAGACTCGCTTTGCAGCCCCAATACCAGGCGCCGATGCAGGCGACGCAGGCGCGAATGCAGCTGACGTGAGGCGGCAGTGTGGGGGCGCTCGTTGGCGGTGTGGGCACTACGCAGGGTGTACCAGGCCTCATTCACCGCGCTATAGGCGGCTGAGCGTTGCGGCCCGCGCTCATATTGGGGCTTGTCAAAGCTGGCTTCATATTCGGCGACGGCGGCCTCGGCGGTAGCGATAGCCTCACGAGCAGGGGAGTTGGGGTGCCAGGCAATCAAAGCAATCGAGGTTAAGGCGGCAAACAAGAACGCCAAGGAGTTAACCGAAACGATTGTTTCTAGTGCGCTTGAATGGGTGGAGGCCATGTAAGTCCCATAGGCCCCGGCGAACACCGTGTTTGTAGGCCCTGGTGGGCCCACCATTAGGGCATGCCACACCCATACAGTCGAAAAAGTCATGGCCGTAATTAACGGGGGCAAAAGCCAAGGGTAAGGGGCTGCGTACCAACCTAAGAAGAAAAACCCTAGGGAGACCAGGGCGTTAATGACCATAGAGACGGTGCGTCGTCGTAGTGGCTCCTCACGCCCAACATTGGCGCACTGGGCCCCGAGCAAACCCAAAGTAGCCTGGGAAGGCCCCAGAATTAAGGCGCAACCAAGTAGTCCGACGCATACAGTGGCAGTCCAACGCGCGGCGCGGTGCCAGCTAGGGCCGGAGTTAATGGCGGTTAGTGAAGACCAAAACCAGCGGTGCCCACGCCCTAACTTTCGGCGCGAGTCTAGCCAAGCAGCTGACAGTGAGTTTGGTGGTGAGGGGGAGTCTTTGGCTGGGCCCACGAGCTCAGGATAAGACATAAAGTTTAAAGTGGGCCAGATCACATAAAATAGTGGGAATGATTCACCCCCTAGCAAAGTTGAGCTAGGTGGACTCAAGAAGAGAGTTGACAGCCAGTGGCTCAACTTGAATACTTGAGTAAAGACATTACAGACAGAACAAACTAAGGAGCACACACTATGGCACGCGCTGTGGGTATTGACCTAGGAACCACCAACTCTGCTATCTCCGTCCTTGAGGGCGGGGAGCCCACCATCATCCCTAACGCTGAAGGTGGCCGTACCACCCCTTCAGTAGTAGCTTTCTCTAAGGCCACCGGCCCTGACGCCAAGCCCGAGATTCTGGTTGGCAACATCGCCAAGCGTCAGGCTGTAACCAACGTTGACCGTACTATCTCCTCCGTCAAGCGCCACATGGGCACTGACTGGAAGGTGAACATTGACGGCAAGGACTACAACGCCCAGCAGATTTCAGCCTTCATCCTGGCCAAGCTAAAGGCCGACGCCGAGGCTTACCTGGGTGAGCCCGTCACCAACGCGGTTATCACCGTCCCCGCCTACTTCAACGACGCTCAGCGTCAGGCCACCAAGGATGCCGGTACCATTGCCGGCCTTAAGGTTGACCGTATCGTCAACGAGCCCACCGCAGCCGCCCTGGCTTACGGCCTCGAAAAGGGTAAGGAAGACGAGCTCATCTTGGTATTCGACCTTGGTGGCGGTACCTTCGACGTCTCCCTGCTTGAGGTTGGTAAGGACGACGACGGCTTCTCCACCATTCAGGTGCGCGCCACCGCCGGTGACAACCGCCTCGGTGGTGACGACTGGGATGACCGTATCGTCAAGTGGCTGATCGACCGCGTAAAGTCCAACACCGGTGTAGACCTGTCCAAGGACAAGATCGCCATGCAGCGTCTACGTGACGCCGCTGAACAGGCCAAGAAGGAACTGTCCAGCGCCATGAGCACCACCATCAACCAGCAGTACCTGTCCATGGGCCCCGACGGCACTCCGATCCACCTGGACGAGAAGCTAACCCGCGCCCAGTTCGAGGAAATGACCGCTGACCTGCTAGAGCGCACCAAGCTGCCGTTCCACAAGGTAATTGAGGACGCCGGCGTCAAGCTCAGCGACATTGACCACGTGGTGCTGGTGGGTGGCTCCACCCGTATGCCCGCCGTCAGCGACGTTGTCCGCCAGCTAACCGGCGGCAAGGAGCCCAACAAGGGCGTTAACCCCGACGAGGTTGTGGCCGTTGGTGCCGCCCTGCAGGCCGGTGTTATCCAGGGTGACCGCAAGGACGTGCTACTGATCGACGTGACCCCGCTATCCCTGGGTATCGAAACCAAGGGTGGCATCATGACCAAGCTGATCGAGCGCAACACCGCCATCCCGGCTCAGCGCAGCGAGATCTTCTCCACCGCTGAAGACAACCAGCCTTCCGTGCTGATCCAGGTCTACCAGGGTGAGCGTGAGTTCGCTCGCGACAACAAGCCGCTAGGCACCTTCGAGCTGACCGGTATCGCCCCGGCCCCGCACGGTGTGCCCCAGATTGAGGTTTCCTTCGACATCGACGCCAACGGCATCGTGCACGTGTCCGCTAAGGACAAGGGCACTGGCAAGGAGCAGTCCATGACCATCTCCGGTGGCAGCGCCCTGCCCAAGGAGGACATCGACCGCATGATCAAGGAAGCCGAAGCTCACGCCGCCGAGGACAAGAAGCGTCGCGAAGAGGCTGAGACCCGCAACGCCGCTGAGCAGCAGGCCTACGCCATCGAGAAGCTACTGCGCGAGAACAAGGACAAGCTGCCCGAGGACGTCCACTCTGAGGTTTCCGCAGCTGTTGCCGACCTGAAGAAGTCCCTTGAGGGCGACGACATCAACGCTGTACGCACCGCTCAGGACAAGCTCAACGAGGTAGGCCAGAAGATCGGTCAGGCCCTGTACGCCTCCGAGCAGGCCGGCCCTGCCGCTGGCAGTGGCTTCCCCGGCGCCTCCGCTGGCTCGCAACCTAAGGCCGACGACGACATCGTTGACGCCGAAATCGTTGATGACGAGGACAACAAGTGAGCACTGAGCCCTCAAACGAGGACCTACAGGCCCTAGCTGACCAGGTTAACGAGGCTTTCGCTGAGGCTGACGTAACCGACGCCGTCGACGCCGCCAACCAGGCCGCCCAGGACGCGGCCGACGCGGCCCAAGACGCAGCCGATGCCGCCCAGGAGGCGGCCGAGGCTGGTCAGGTCAGTGCCCAGGAGCTACAGGTCAAGCTAGACGAGACCACTGACCAGTTGGCTCGTGCCCAAGCTGACCTGTACAACCTGCAGCAGGAGTACAACGCCTATGTGCGTCGCTCTCGCGAACAGGCTGCCTCTCACCGCGAAGCCGGTGCTCAGCAGGTCACGGAAGCACTAATCCCGGTCTTGGATGAGATCGAACTAGCCCGCCAACACGGGGACCTGGTTGGTTCCTTTGAAGCGGTGGGAAGCAAAATTGAGAACATTTTGAAAGACAAGTTCTCACTTACCCGCTTTGGCCAGGCCGGGGACGTATTCGACCCCAACCTGCATGAAGCCCTGATGGCAGTGGATTCCACTGAAGTTACCGAACCTACGGTGAATCTGGTGATCCAGCCTGGTTACATGCTCGGCGAGCGCGTGGTCCGCCACGCTCGCGTGCAGGTCGCCAACCCGGCCTAAGCACCATGCAAATAACGACGGCGCAGGTGAGCTTTTACCTGCGCCGTCGCTATAAAAAAGAAAGCCGCTAAAAAGCAGCGGCAACCAAAACAGAAACTATTAATGATTTTCCCCTTATTTAGGAGGTGGGGACCACATTATGGCCAGTCAAGACTGGATGACTAAGGATTTTTACGCGGTACTAGGTGTTGCTAAAGACGCTGACGCCACCGCCATTAAGAAGGCTTACCGCAAGCTAGCCAAGCAGTACCACCCGGATCGTAACGCTGACAATCCCGAGGCTGCGAAGAAGTTCAAAGAGGTCAGCGAGGCCTACGCGGTGCTCTCTAATGAGAAAGACCGCAAGCAGTATGACGCCATCCGCTCTATGGCTGGTGGCGGTGCTCGCTTCACCTCCGGTTCAGGTGGGGCCAATGCGGGCTTTAACGACCTGTTTGGCTCTATGTTTGGTGGCGGTGCTGGCTCAGGCGGTTTCGCTGGCGGCACGGCTGGCGCCGACATCAACCTTGATGACCTGATGAACATGTTTGGCGGCTACTCCTCGCCTACACGCGGTCGCGACGGACGCCCCGGACCTTTCAACTTCAGCTTCTCGCGCCCCAAGCGCGGTCAGGATGTAGTCACTGACGCTACGCTGGAATTCCGTGACGCCGTCAACGGCACCATGGTGGAAATTACTGCTGACGGGCGGGCCGTTAAGGTGCGTATCCCGGCGGGGGTTAAGGACGGGCAAAAGATCCGTCTGCGCGGTAAAGGCCGCCCCGGCACCGACGGCGGCGACGCCGGCGACATGGTGGTTAACATCAAGGTTCGCCCCCACCCGGTGTTCAAGCAGGACGGTAAAGATCTGCGCCTGAGCGTACCGATCTCCTTGAAGGAAGCTGCCCTGGGCGGCGTCGTTGAGGTACCTAACTTTGACGGCAGTTTCAGCAAGATTAAGGTCAAGCCGGGCACATCCTCGGGAAGCGTGGTGCGACTGCGCGGAAAGGGTGCCCACACCCCCAAGGGCAACACTGACCTGCTAGTCACCTTGGAGGTGGCGGTGCCCAAGCAGCTATCTGCTGAGGCCCGTAAGGCTCTGGAAGAATTCGACGCCGCCATGGGTGACGCCGACCCGCGCGCTAAGCTCAAAGAAGCGGTATCCAAGTGAAACGCCGTGGCCAGGGGATCGGCTTACTAGAGTCTGACGCCCGCCACCGGGCCGTATATGCGGTGTCCGTGGCCGCGCAAATGGCCGGGATGCACCCGCAAACGCTGCGCCAATATGACCGCCTGGGCTTAGTTAGTCCCAGGCGGGCGCGTGGGCGCGGGCGGCGTTACTCATATAGCGACGTCGAAAAACTGCGCTATATCCAAACCCTCAGCCAAGCCGGAATTAACTTAGAGGGGATCCGCCGGATTTTGCTGCTCGAAGAGCAAAACGCCGCCCTGCAAGCAGAAAATCGCATTTTGCGGTGGCGTATTAACGCAGGTGCGCGCGTTTTTGCGGCGGGCAGTGATGGTGAAGTACAAGTCACTGTGCAACGCGGATCCAGACGAAACTAAGGTTTTCGAGTTAGGCTAAGGGGGAGTCCATCAGGGCTAACCCATAACTGGGTATTAAAAAGCCCTAAGAAAATCTAACTGGAGGCAGACTTTTATGACTGACTACAACCAGGTTCCCCAGCCCCAGCAGCCCTACGGTGCTCCGGCTCCCGCTACTGACATCCCTGCCCCCGCAGGTGCCTACTACGGTGCCCCCTCTGCTCAGACCGCTGCCGGTGGCGTACAGCTAGACGCCTACGGTAACCCGATTGTGGCCGCCAGCGCTCCGGCTGTTGGCTACGACCCCAACGCTTACGCCGCTCAGCAGGGCTACGGCGCTTACCCGCCGGCCGCCCCGGCCCAGCCCAGCCCGATTGGTGCGCTGTTCGACTTTGGTTTCAAGCAGTCCTTTGCCCTAACCGGCGCCAAGCTGGCTAACCTGACCATCACCGTCACCGCCATCTTCACCTGGCTGATCTGTGCGGGAGCTGCTGCTAACACCAAGAGTGTGGCGGTATTCTTCAGCACCGCCATTTATGGTGGTGGCTATGGCAGCACTGACTCGAATGGCTTTGTGGCCTTCCTGATTTCTTTGCTGCTGGGCTTCTTGCCCACCGTAACCGCGATTGTGCTCGGCCGCCTGTTCGTGGAGAACGTGGTTGCTAACGTCAAGCAGGAGCAGGTTGCTAGCGAGACCTTAGAGCTGCTGCGTCAGGCCAAGTGAGCGACTACCAAACTGAGGACGGCCAGCCCAAATACGGGGTTCGTTTGAACCCGCAGGAGCTGGCCGTTCTGCGTGAAAAGCAGGCTCGCGAGGCTGAGCGTGAGCGTGAGGCTAAGGCGCGGCGCCTGGCTGAGCGTCGGGCTAAACGCCGCGCCGCTAAACGCGATTTTGCTGCCGCTGAGGCGGAGTATGTTAGGCGGGCCCGCGAACGTGAAGCCGAGCGTGAGCGCGAAGCCGAGCATGAGGCTGAGCGTGGCCATGAAGGTCAGGCCGGGCGTGAAGGCCACGCTGACCATGAGGATCAGGCCGGGCGTGAGGGGCGCTCTGACCACGTTTATGACCGCTATGACAACATAACCGGAAGCTATAGTTACTGGTCTGACGATAAGAATCGCGCTGACCGTGAGGATCGTAAGTCTTCTTGTGATGAGAGGACGGACGCTCCAGGCCACTCGGCTGTCCGCGAGGGCTATAACGTTGCTAACGGTGGCGACGAAGCATCTGGGCACTACCGCCTGGCTCCCGGGGGTCGTTTTGTCTACCGGGCTGTACCCCGTAAGAAGAAGCAACGCGGCCGCTGGCGTCTGTTTGTTATCGGCGTGTTCATGATGCTGGTGGTGCCCATGGTGACCCTGGCTGGTTCTGTGTTGTACCTGACGGGAGGCCCTGGTTTCTTTAAGGCTGGGCAGCCGGTACCCGAGTCTGGGCAGGTGGCCTTGGAGGCCAAGACTAACTACATGCTCTACTCTCCTCTAGCCGCAATGGACGTTGATAGCTGTAGCGTGAGTGATCCTGATGGCAAAGCGGTGGTCTATAAGGAAGGTAGTTCGCAGTTCCCACCGGGAAGTTTTACCTCAACCACTGCTGGCACCTACGTGATTAAGTGTCAAAACACTAAGGACACCAAGGTGGTGGGGCCGCCTATGCACATAGAGCGCTTAGAGGCCCTGTCTGTTGTGGCCGACCTAGGTTTTGGCGTGGCCATAGCTGGTGTCTGGGTGACTATCGTGGGCTGGCGTAGAGCCCGCGCCCAAGGGCGCAAATAGACGCCAAATAGATACGCCTGCGCCCGCCAAAATTTGGCGGGCGCAGTTTTGTTGGTATTGGCTGCTGCATTAGTACAGGGGCTCTGCATTAGTGCAGGGGCTCTGTGCTAGTGCAGGGCCAATTTGGTTAGGCGGCAGCTAGCTTGGGCTAGCTTGGTCAGCGGCCGGGGTCGAAATCGTTGTGGAAACCGATCGTGGCTAGCTCTACGCTCTGGTCTGGTAGCAACCAGTAGTACAAGCGCGGCGCCCCAGGGCTGTTTTGCTTGACGTAAACCTTGTGTGAGATAGCGTCATCCTGCTGACGGGTTACTGCCGGGCAGTTGTTGTTGGGTCCATCGCGGTTAATACGGTCAACTTCCACAATGCCGGACCAGTTGTTGGATCGGGGAGCGCGCGAAATACCGCAGATAATCTCGGTACAGATACGCACCAGACGAGCATATTCGTTTGGCAGCGTCTCTTTAGCGTCCTCAAGGAACCCATCCTTAATGGTGTAATCCTTAAGTGGGTAATTTTCACGTAGTTTGCTGTCGATAGTATTCCAGCAAATCTCAATATCGAGCTTAAACCTAGCGTAATCGCTAAGCTTTAGGTCAGGGTGGGTAAACCAATCTTTAGTGAGCTTAGAGTTTGGCTCAGCTACAGGATTACCAGATTTCTTAAGGCGGTTAACTTGTTGCCTTAATTTACGCATCTCACTTTGTGCGTTATCGCGTTCTTTTTCTGCCTCAAGGCGTTCCTGATCAGCAACCCTGACTTGGCCTTGGAAGTAGTCCCTCTGACTTGCAGTTCTTTCTAGTTCTGACTGCATTTGGACTAGCTCGATCTTAATGCTGTTGAGCCGCCCTTGCGCCTGATCTAACTGCTGGTTTAGGTGCTCGTTTTCCATAACTAGAGCCTCATCAGATGCTTGGCTGGTAGCTAACTCCTTGGCGTCAAATAGCTCCTGTTTTACTTCTGCTAGTTCCTGCTCAATCTGCCATTTTTGGGCGTCCAGCTCGTCAATGTAGTCCATGTCGAGCTTGTGAGCTTCGGTCTCTTCCTCAAGTTCTGCGATCCGCTGCTTAAGCTCCTGGGCCTGCTGTTCAAGCAGTTGGTCCTGTTGCTCAAGCTCCTGGGCTTGCTGAATCAACTGTGCAGCCTGACCAACAATGGTCTGCTTAGCAATTTCCAGGCTGATGTCTGGTTCGCTAGTAACGCTGGGTAGATCCTGGCTGAAAGTGGTTGAGGCGTTACTTGTGGCAATGTTTAGCCTAGGCCGCGCCTGCAGCCATTTTGAGAAAGCCTTTTTGTCTAACACGGATACACCTTCCTTGATGATGTGAGTATGTAAGTACCTCCACTTAGCTAATAATTGGAAAGCTTCTTAGGGGAGGTCTGATCAGTCTATATCTTTAGGCTGCTACGCGAGGCGATTTTGTCCAAGTTTCGCGCACAGTAAACAAACTAATTTAGGGTAAATATTTATACCCGTAGTG
>ERZ773207.6-NODE-6-length-68720-cov-5.041637_pt1 | contig 68720 bp, 44 predicted proteins | sample MGYA00580997_ERZ773207 | MGnify/ENA primary metagenome ERZ773207 (study PRJEB29015, sample SAMEA2738170) | human oral metagenome | biome: human oral; feature: human-associated habitat; material: saliva | place: China | collected 2239 ... | reverse complement strand
CGAAGGCCGCCGAGCGGGCGCGCCTGAGCACGGACCTGCACGACATCCTCGGGCACTCGCTGACGGGGATCACGATGGTCTCGGAGCTGGCGGGGCGTCTGCTGGACGCGGGGCGCGCAGAGGAGGCGCGCGAGCAGATCCGCGCCATCACCGCTCAGTCGAACGAGGCCTTGGCTGATGTCCGCCGCATCGTGGCGGCCACGCGGGCCCTGTCCCCGGGTGAGGAGCTCGACGAGGCCCGCTCACTTCTGGAGGTCGCACGCATCGACGCTGACATCACGAACGAGGGCGAGCCGCCATCGGGGCCTCGTTCAGCTGCGGCCGCCCACGTGATCCGCGAGGGGGTCACGAACGCGCTCCTGCACGCACGCCCCTCGAGGGTGCGCATCTGCCTGTCTCCCACCGGCGTGGTCGTCTCAAACGACGGATATTCCGCCTCCTACGCGGCCTCGACGGCGGGGGCCGGGTCGGGCCTGGTGGGCCTGTCCAAGCTGGTCGGCGACGAGGGCACGCTCACCTGGGGTGCGTCGGGTTCCACATGGACGCTCGCGTTGGCCTTCGAGGCCACACCCGACGCCCACTCGTCCTGATTGTTCCGCTGCACGCCCCCTCGACGAGGCCGTGTTCCCTTTCCCCGGGTCTTGCGCGGTCCCGGGAGGGGGAACTCGCCTCGCCCTGAAGGGCGGGCACACATGAGTGATAATTCTGCGACCTGAGTTAGCCTGGTACCCCAAGCGCAGGCAGACAGGAGGGTGACGTGTCGATACGGGTACTCGTGGCCGACGACCAGACGATGATTCGCGGCGCCCTGGCGGGGCTGCTGGACCTGGAGAGCGACATTGAGGTCGTCGCACAGGCTTCCGACGGGGCCCACGCCCTCAAGGAACTGGCGCGCCTGGCCGAGTCGGCCACCACGCCTTCGCAGGAACAGGCTCCCGCTGACGTGGCCGTCATCGACATCGAGATGCCCCGCATGGATGGCATTACAGCGACGCGGGCGATCCGCGCGCGTTTTCCCGGCGTGCGTGTGCTGATCGTGACGACGTTCGGGCGCCCCGGCTACCTCCAGCGCGCGCTCGACGCGGGGGCCACGGGTTTCATGGTGAAGGACGCGCCGGTCGAGGCCTTGGCGGACGGAGTGCGCACGGTGGCCGCGGGGGGCCGCGCGATTGATCAGAGCCTGGCGCTCGAGGCCCTGTCGGCGGGTTCTTCGCCCCTGACCGACCGCGAGGCCGACGTTTTGCGCGAGGTCGAGGGCGGCGGCACGATCGCCGACATCGCCCATTCGCTGGGGCTGAGCCAGGGGACGGTACGCAACCATGTGTCCTCGGCGATGCTGAAGATGGACGCGCGCACCCGCGCGGAGGCAGCCATCCTGGCCCGATCCGCCGGCTGGCTGTAGCCAGGGCACGCAAGCACAACTTCATACGCCTATAGCCACCCCCCGCGAATCAGCGGCAGTGCTACAGGCAGCCACTGGTTCATCTATGCCTGTAGTCAGGTCCGGGGCTGTCTAACAGCTCGAACACCTGGGCACCGCTTGGGTTGGCCGGTTAACACGAGGAGACAGTTAGCGCGGCGGCCAGGGCATGATTCGGTTTACGCAGCTTTCGTAGTCAACGTACTGCTGGCCAAACTGGCGCCTAAGCCAGCGCTCCTCAGTGCGTTTCATTAACACCGTCAAAGCCAACCAATACACAGCCGGTAAAATCAACAATACGTAATTAGCTTGCACCAGCAAAATACCGGCATTAAGAAACAAAAAAGCAGCATATATTGGGTGCCGCACCCAAGCATAAATACCACCCGTGATGAGCTGGTTATTTTCTATATTTTCAGTTACTCGCGCCCCAAACACGCTCACCAACCACATCACCACGGCCAGTGCCGCCACAATAACGCCAGCTACAACAAATATGAGCCGCAGCCAATTTAGGTTAACAGCCGCCCATCCCAGCCAGAAAAAAGCAGCCACACTGGCCAGCGCCGTCGTCGTAAATAGCGCCACCACATAGGCCGGACCAACCCCGAAAACCGGCAGATGCCCCTGCCCACCACACGTTTCCATGCACCCTATTATCCCACTTCAGGGGCGATTTGAAGGGGTTTTAGCGACGCCGCAACACCCCGATACGCTCAGTAAGGGAACGCTGCTTACCCACCACCGGCAATTGCCACACACGCCAATAAGCCAGCAGGCAGAAACCCGCCCCCACACACATTGAAAACAGCATCGCCAACACCGGATTTAAATCAACAAACCGCACCAATGAAGCCTGCGTAAAAGCCGCCGCAAGCGCCGGCAGCGCATAAAGCCGATTGCCGCCAAATACTGCCGGGGTGCGCCCCACGCTAATGTCGCGGATCATGGAGCCGCCTACCGCCGTCATGCAACCTAAAAGCAGGGCGGGGATGAAACCTAGGTGATTTTCTAGGGCTTTGGCGGCGCCGGTGGCGGACCAGATACCTAGCACAATAGCGTCAGCAACCACCAGGAAACGGTGGGACCATTTGCCTTCAAATTTGAAGAACCAGGCGATGGCGGCCCCCAGGCAAGCCATCCAAATGTAGTAGGGGTCGGTCAGGGCGAAGGGCGGACCGTTTTGAATCATCAGGTCGCGCAGAATACCGCCGGCGGTGGCCGTCATTAGTGCCAGCACCACGAAACCTACTATGTCGAAGTTTTTTTGGCGAGCAATTAACCCTCCCAGGATCCCGTTTAGGATCACCCCGGATAGGTCGATGAACCGGAAAACGGCAGGTAGGGCGTTGGGTTCAAGTAGTTCGTGCATCGTCTTCAGGCTACCGTTTAACTGACAGAGGTGCCGAAAGCCAGGCCCAGCAGGTAGGTTACTGCGGCGGCCCCATAGCCGATAGCTAGCTGCCGCATGGCGCTGGGTAGGGGGGCTTTGCCTGACAGTACGCCGACGGCGCCACCGGTCAGGCACAACGCGGCACCTACCAACAGGGCTGAGGCGACCACGGCAACCATTCCGCTGAGCCCAACCAGGTAGGGCAGGCAGGGAATGACAGCGCCGATTGAGAAGAGTGCGAATGAGGATAGTGCTGCCCGCTTAGCGGTGCCGATTTCCTCATAGTTGGGGGTTTCATCACCAATGTGGGAGATTTGACGGGCGCTGCGTGGGTCAATGTTCGCGGCGCTGAGTACTAGTTTGGCGTGTTCAACAGCTTCATGTTCATCCTCGCCTCGGGCGCGATACACCAGGGCCAGCTCATTGGCGTTGACGTCTAGCGCGGGCACAACCTCCCCCGCGCCAGGGTCTGGAGTGGAGGCTTCAAGTAGCTCGATTTGGGAGCGCACCGAGATAAACTCGCCTGCCGCCATACTTAAAGCCCCTGCCAGCAGGCCGGTTAGGCCGGTTAGTAGGATCGCCTGGGCGCTAACGCCGGTGGCACCCACGCCTAGCACTAGGGATAGGTTGGATACTAGGCCATCGTTAACACCAAAAATTGCTGGGCGTAAGGTGCCCGAAAGGCGTTGGCGGTGGCGGGCGGCCAGGGAACGCACAATTTCGGAGTGGATACGCTCATCTGCGGCCATGGCGCTGGAAGCGTCGGCGTCGATCTCATAGTCGTTGCGTTGTTCGGAGCGTTGAGCTAGGGCCAGCACGAACACTGAGCCAAATAGTCGCGCCAGTAGGGGCATGATGGCGCCGCGCAGGGTTTGCCTGGGGGCTGGGTGGGCGTGGGGGCCTAGCAGCTCATACCAGTAGCGTTCGTGGCGGGCTTCGGCTTCCGCTAGGCCTAGGAGAATTTCGCGTTCTTCGCCTTCGCGGCGCATGGCTAGGTCCCGGTAGACTTTCCCTTCTGCGCGTTCTTCAGCTAGGTGGCGGCGCCAGTGTTTAATTTGGGTTCGCGACGGCGCAGCGCCAGTTTCAGGGGTTTGGGGTGCGGAAGTCATTGATTCAATGTTTCATTTTTTTGGCGTCATTGCAACGTTTGGTTACCCGAAATTAGCCTGGCTTGTCAGTGTCAAGGGGCTGACAGCTTGAGGAGAAACCTGGTTTTGGATGTTGTTAGAGACGGTAGTTATTGGCGTAAAGCATCTGCGGGTGAAACACCTGCGGCGCGGCGCACTGCCAGTAAACAACCCACTAAGCCAACTACCATGCCGCCAATGATTCCTACGGGTAAAAGCCGCAGGTCAAGCACTGGCTGCCAGTGGCGCACTAGCACTGTGGAGATAATGACTACCACCGCTGTAAATGTGCCAATAACTCCGCCGATTAAGCCAACTATCGCCGATTCAGCAGTGACTAATGCGGCGATTTGCCAGCGCCTAGCCCCCATTGCCCGGCGTAAACCGAACTCGCCAGAACGCCGCGATACCGCCGTCGCCGTGGAGTTAGTGAGCATTAGCACGGCAGCTAATAATGAGACGGCGGTTAATGTCACCAGCATTGTGCGCACATTAGATTCCACGCTTTGACGCATGGTTTTAGGGTCTTCAGGCGCATCCACGTGGGCGTTTTCGCCAGTGTAAGGATCTAGGGCGATGGGTGCTTGCTGCGCCACCAGCTGGGCGGCGCCGGGGCGCGTACGTATTTCGGCGGTGACGGCATTGGTTGCCCCCACAGCAACGGCGTCTGTTTCACGCATTACCACGGCGTTCATGATGCTGGCGTCTAAACCTGAGTCGCTTATAACTCCCACCACTACGTAGGCTTTATTGGCGATCCACACTACGGGGCTGGCGTCAACTGGGCCTAACTCTAGGTTATTTGCGATACCGCGGCCTACTAGCACCTGGCCTGGGCCAAGTTTTATGCCACTGGTTTTGGCGGATTCTTTGCCTTCAATTTCCAGCCCGGGCACACTAGGATCGGTTGCTCCTAATACATCAAAGTTTTGGCCTTTAGTGTCGCTAGTTAGTGAAATGTTTTGATTACCGTGGTTTGAGTAGATTTGTGCACGTTCCACTCCAGGAATGCGTTTCAGGCGCATTAGCGTAGTGGTGCTGGCTTGTTTAACGCTTCCATCTTTAGTTAATTGTTTAGGTTCTGGCACCGAGACGGCTACACGCTGGTTGCGGGCCGCATCAAATAGCTGCGACACCTGGGCGCGGGCAGCTTCAGAAATACCTACCGTGGCTAACGCTAACGCTACCGCCAGTAATACGCCGGCAATTAGCGCGCCACTGGCAGCTGGTTTAGCGGTAATTGTGCGCCCTGCATCCGCGAGTATGGCTCTTAGGCTAGTTTTTTTGCTGCTGGTTTTAGGGTTTTTAGCTTGCGCTGCATGGCTGGTTTTAGCTGGTTTTAGAGGCTTTGAACTTTCACTCTCGGGAACGGTGACGACGCCGTCGTGCACTTCGATGCGGGTTTTAGCGTGGGCTGCAACTTTTGGATCATGAGTGACAACTATGACGGTAGTGCCGCTTTGGTTGAGTTTATCTAGTACCCGCATCACTGAACGTGAATTGGCTGAGTCGAGGTTACCGGTGGGTTCATCAGCAACTAGCACCGGGTTAGCGGCCACGATAGCCCTGGCAATTGCTACTCTTTGCCTTTCACCACCAGAAAGCTGCACTGCTTTAGCGTGTTGCTTATGCGTGAGCCCCACAAAGTTTAGGGCTTGTTCAATACGCTGCGCATCCGTGATTTGTGGGGTTTCCTCACCAGAGCCAGCCGTATCCCCACTGTACATCAACCCTAAAGCCACATTTTCAGTTACAGTTCGCTCATCAATTAAGTGAAATGCTTGAAACACAAAAGAGAATGTGTGAGCCCGCAATGCTGCTAGCTGGGAATCACTTAACTTGGTTGCGTCTAGATCATCAATAAAGTATTTGCCTTTAGTGGGAGGGTCAAGTAACGCCAGAACATTCAGCAAGGTTGATTTACCAGCCCCAGAAGGGCCGGTTATAGACACAAAATCACCCTGCTCAATCAGCAGTGAGGCGGTTTTTAGTGCTTTGACCTCACCAGGAGCACCAGGATTATAGGTTTTAGAAACCTGCGATAATTCTAGTACTGTCATTTGCGGTCCACTCGCACACTGTCACCAACTTTAAGCTGGTCAGATTTAATGGCGCATTGCCCAGATACGCACCCAAGCTGCTCTACTTTAACCATAACAAAACCGGATGCCTGGCGTTTGAGCACATTTGCGTTACCATTAGCATCTAGCGCCATTGCGCGTTGAGGGATCAGTAAAGCGTTTTTGATTGGTGCTTGTCGATCTACGGTTAACACTATTGATTTACCGCGCGCATCGCTTGGAAGTTTTCCCTTTTTAACGCTAAAGGTTAGTGTATAAGTGGTTGCTTCAGCTTGGCTTTTTTCGTCTTTCTTAGGCGCAGCAGTTTTGAGAGTTAAGTTTAACTGTTGAGAGCCATAGAGAGCGCTAGCAACGCTGCCAGTTTTCAATACCGCGCCCACACCAGCCGGCACTTCAGCGGTTACAGAGAATTCGCCTGTAGATAGGCCTAGCTGGGAGGGTTTGTCTCCATTTAAACTATCGCCTACTTTAGGTAGTGAGGTAACAACGGCTGGAAGCTGCGCAATAAACAGCATCTCAGTTTTTGCTATAACTACCTTCTTTTTAGCTTGCTGCGGTTTTTCGGATGCACCTGCCTCGTTTGAGTTTCTGCCGCCTTGATTAGCACTCGAATTGTCTGACTCGTTTTGATGAGTATCGGTAGTAGCTAATTCGTCTTTGGTTTGCCCGTATAGATGTTTTAGTGCAGTGATTGTGTCAGCGTCTAGGGTTCCAGTTATCGCTAGCTGATAGCCCGATGCAACTAGTGCGCGTTGCAGCTGTGACACATCCGCGCCAGAATCACCTTCATACAGGTCGCGATAGGCGGGAAAACTACCCTGATAGGCAATCAGAGGGCGATCGTTAATCCAAGCCACCACCTGCGTGTTTTCAAGTTGCTGACCGGCTTTTACGTTTACAGCGGTAACAACCGAATCGGCGCTAGTAGCAGGCAAGTTAACGGCTGAATCCTGCGCCCCGGTAATAACACCTGTGGCAGTGATTTGATCTGTCAGGTCTCCTTGCTCAACTTCCACAGTTACAGGAGCTGAAGTTGGAGGTGCAGCGGCGGCTGCGCGCTGCGCTGGCGATTGGGTGTAGCTTGCCAGCAACCAGCCTGCACCCACTAGCGCCACCGCCATAAACACAACTAAAACTACAAGTAACCAGCGTTTCACTTGAGATCGTTTAGCGCCCACAGCTACCCCCCCCTCGATCACAAATAATTACGAGTATTTCTTCACAATCTCACGGCAAGTGACTTCGACCTGCTTGATTTGTCCCAGCCGAGCAGATAATTCTTTCTGATTCTTTTTGACATAAGCATCAGCGCTGTTCCAGTCGGCGTCATAGTATGCCTGCTGCCAGCCAGAGCTGATCCGGCACTTTGCATCTGCAACCGCGATTTTTCGCTCATACTCTGACACGGTTCCAGGTGACGCCGCGATAGCAGATTGTGGCGCATCAGCACCTGGATTTAAGCCGATTTTCTGACTGAGCTGCGGTCCTGGCATTAACACTGGATTATCAGGTAGATCACTAAGGCCCAGTGGTTTCATGCATTGCTTCCAAGTGGAGACAAGTTTTTTAACTTTAGGATCTTCAAGCCCCTGCTCAGCGCCGCCAATTGATGCCAAAAGAGCATTTCCAGTCTCAGATTTTTCTTCATAAGTCTTCAATACTGGATACTGATCCATTAGTTTATTAAAACATGAATTTTTAGCGTCCCGGTAACCGGGATCAGTTTTATACTTTTCAATAGTATCATGGCTATATTGGTAGACATTCCAGCCAGGAACGATACCCACGTGGTAGCCAACTTCGCTTGCAATCTTCTCATCAAATAGACGCCTACCAGCACTATTTACGTATCGCTCAGCCTGCCCCTCTGGCGGTTCTGGCTTTCCTTGATAGGTGTATCCTTTGGACTTCATGCAATACCTAAAATAGGCGGTTCGAGCACGCGAAATTAGAATCGTGTCAGCCTCTCTATATGGATCTGTGGGAAGCCGCCATTTAGACATGTCGTAACGCGTTAAACCGTCAGCAGAAACTTTAGCACCCTTATCATTAGGAGCAGTTGACGAAGCTTTTTCACCACTCCCACACGAGGCTAAACCGCAAACTAATATTAGAGCTGCAATGATCCTCAGATACTTCATTTCATCTTCCTTGATTAAAGTTCATCGCATATAGGGAACCCAGTTAAGGGCGTTGCTCACGTTAATGAGCGGATAGGCCTGGCAAGGCTAGGTCTGGGAACATGCAGTGGATAAGCACTGCATCACTCGTCATTGGAGTAAATACAGCGTACCGCCGCCCCCACAAGCCCGCAACTAGTTTTGCAATATTTAATCGATAATTTACATTTATAGGTACAATTAATTAGTTCACTAGGCTGTGCTTATCTTACGCGGTGAGCTGGTTCCACAGATGGGTCAAAGTGCGAGACAATGCAGGGGTAATGAACGAACACTCCAGTCAGCCCAGCCAACCAGACGCAACTAACTTAGCCGCAGCGCCCCGCCGTCGTCCTGCCCGCAAGCAGCGCAATCACGGACGGCGTCAACACAAAAACCAGGCGGAGCTGCGCCCCTTCACCCCCACGCAGCTAAGCCAACGCGCAGCTTCCGTGCCCGCCATCACCTACCCGGCGCAACTGCCAGTCTCAGCCCGCCAGGAAGAGATAGCGGCCGCCATTTTGGCTAACCAGGTGGTTATCGTGGCAGGTGAAACCGGCTCCGGTAAAACCACCCAGATCCCTAAAATCTGTTTAGATTTAGGTCGCGGCGTCAACGCCATGATTGGACACACCCAGCCTCGGCGTATCGCAGCACGCTCAGTAGCTGAACGCATTGCCCAAGAGTTGGGCACTAAAGTTTCTAAAGAATCAATAGTCGGTTATCAGGTTCGTTTCACTGATGAAGTTAGTGAACATACGCTTATCAAATTAATGACCGACGGTATTTTGCTGGCCGAAATTCAAAACGACCCGCTATTGCGCCGCTATGACACTCTAATTATTGACGAGGCACACGAGCGCAGCCTAAATATTGACTTTATTTTGGGTTATTTAGCGCGGCTACTGCCTCAGCGCCCAGATTTGAAGGTCATCATCACCTCGGCCACCATCGACTCTGAACGTTTCGCCACCCACTTTGGGGTTGAAGGCCGCCCTGCCCCAATTATTGAGGTATCCGGGCGCACCTATCCGGTAGAAATCCGCTATCGCCCCCTTGACGGCGTCGACCCAGACCCAACTACCAGCCAAACAAACTCAGCCTCTGCCAGCGCAAGCACCGACGAGCCACGCGACCAGGTCACGGGCATCCTCGACGCCGTCGACGAATTAATGGCCCTAGGCCCCGGTGACATTTTGGTGTTCCTGGCAGGAGAACGCGACATTCGCGATACCGAAGCCGCACTTATCGACCACCTAGGCCCACGCTACGCCGCCAACGAGTCCAGCGCCCGCCTACCCGGCAGCGTTGAAATCATCCCCCTATATTCGCGTCTAAGCGCCGCCGCCCAGCATCGCGTATTTGAAAAACACCGTCTGCGACGCATTGTTCTAGCCACCAACGTGGCTGAAACTTCGCTAACCGTGCCCTCCATCAGGTACGTGATTGACCCGGGCGTGGCGCGTATTTCGCGTTATTCCAACAAAACCAAGGTGCAGCGCCTACCCATTGAACCCATCAGCCAAGCCAGCGCAAACCAGCGTAGCGGCCGCTGCGGGCGCGTGGCCGACGGCGTGGCAATCCGCCTGTACTCGCAAACCGACTATGAGGGGCGCGAGCCATACACGGAACCCGAAATTCTACGCACCTCCCTGGCCAGCGTAATTTTGCAGATGGCAGCGCTGCGCCTAGGTAATGTGGCAGATTTTCCCTTCATTGACCCGCCAGATCGGCGCGCTATTGCTGACGGCGTGGCGCTACTAACCGAAATCGGTGCCATCAGCGCAAACTCTAAATCCATGCACGAGCCGCGCCTGACCGCGATCGGCCACCAACTGGCGCGTCTACCCATCGACCCGCGCCTGGGGCGCATGTTATTAGAAGCCAATAAACGCGGCTGCGCCAGCGAAGTGATGGTGATTGTCTCTGCGCTTTCAATCCAAGACGTGCGTGAACGCCCGCTTGACGCGCAGGAAGCCGCAGACGCCATGCATCGGCGTTTAGCGGATCCCACCAGCGATTTTCTTACCTACCTCAACTTCTGGCGCTACCTGCGCACCCAGTCACGTGACCTGTCCGGCTCTGCATTTAGGCGCATGTGCCGCCACGAATACCTGCACTACCTGCGTATTCGTGAATGGCGCGACGTCTACAATCAGCTGGCCCAGTTGGCGCGGCCGCTAGGCATTAACGCCCAAAACATTGAGCTGCCCACCCGCGCCTCCATTCGCGCCGCTAGTGACCGCTTAGTTGCCGGCTCCCACGCGGCCGGCATGGCCAATGCGGACGTGGCCGACGCCGTCGTGGCCTTGGGGCAAAGCGCAGACACGCCTGACGCCGACGCGATCCACCAATCCCTGCTGGTGGGGCTGCTTTCCAACCTGGGTAACTATGATGAGCGCCGGCGCGAATATGCCGGGGCGCGCGCCACCCACTTCACTATTTGGCCTGGTAGCGGGCTGCGCCGCAAACAGTACGACTGGGTGATGGCCGCTGAGCTGGTGGAAACCAGTCGCTTATTTGCCCGCACCGTGGCCCGCATCCAGCCTCAATGGGTGGAGCAGGCCGCTAAACACCTGGTCAAGGTCACTTACGGTGAGCCTTACTGGTCCGCCAAGAAGGGTGCGGCCATGGTGCATCAGCGGGTGCTGCTTTACGGGCTGACTTTGGTGGCTGACCGCCCGGTCACGCTAGCCAGTGTGGGTACCGACGCCGCCCGGCAGGCTGCGCGGGAAATGTTCATTCGCTCCGGGCTGGTGGAAGGGGGCTGGCACGCCCGCCACGCTTTTGTTGAGCGCAACCGTGAGCTGCTTGAAGACACTGCCGAGGTGGAGCGTCGTCAACGCACTCACGGTATTTTGGCTGATGACCAGGCTCTTTTTGACTTCTACGATGAGCGCCTGCCGGAGAAAATCACCAGCGCGGCGGCTTTCGACAACTGGTGGAAGTATCAGCGGCAAGACACCCCTAAGCTGCTGGATTTCACCCGTGAGCTGCTGCTTCCCGAGGGTGAAAACCTTGACGGTTACCCCGACTCTTGGCATCAGGGTGACCTGACCTTGGCGCTTACGTATGTTTTTGAGCCGGGCAGGCTCGACGACGGCGTCAGCGTGCAGGTGCCCATTGAGGTGCTCACTCGCCTGCGCCCAGAGGGATTTGATTGGCTTGTGCCCGGGATGCGCCCACAGCTGTGTGTGGCCACCATCCGCGCCCTACCTAAGCGGGTGCGCCGCCAGCTGGTTCCAGCCCCCGACACCGGCGCACGCATTTGGGAGCTGATCTGCCAGCTTTACCCGCAGGCTGCGGGAGAGGCTAACGACGGCGGCGCAACCACTGGCACCGGCGCAGCAGCGAGCCAACCCGGCGGCGTCGAACCGATCCCGGTGAGTTTCCAGCAGGCCTTCACCCAGGCCGCACAGCAGCTACGCCAGGTAGAAATTACCGACGAGGACTGGGACCAGGCGCAAGAAAACCTGCCGGAGCACATGCGCATGGGCTTTAGCGTGCTGGACGCGCGCGGCAACAAGCTAGGGCGCGGGCGCAACCTGATCGTTTTGCAGCGGCAACTAGCCAAACAAAGCGAGGCGGCGGTGCGCTCGGCGGTACGTGGCGCCCTGGCGGCGGCCATGGATGAGGCCCGGTCCAAGAAATCGGCGAAATCTAAGCGTGCAAACGGAACTTCCGGCGCAAACGGGGTTAACGGGACAAGCGGGACCGGGACCGCCGGCGCGCGTGGAGCAAACAGCGCAAATGACGCACATGGCAGCGCCAATAACGGCGCCCATAACGGCACCCGCGCCGATAAATCTGCCGCAAATAGTTTTGCAACTATTACTTCACAGTCATTAACTAGCCCATTAAAGGAGCAAACTAATTTAGTTGATTGGCCTGAAGTTCCCCAGGGCGTAATTCCGCAACAAATAGAATCTGCCGGGCGGGCGGGGCTATTAGTTCGCGGTTACCCCACTTTAGTTGCACAACCAACCTCTAAAGCATTTAAAGCTGATTTAAAGATATTAGCTGATGTTAATTCTCAACTAGCTCAGCACGCTGAGGGAGTTTTAGCATTGGCCTTGGCCCGCACCCCGCTCGAAACAGCGCGGGTAACCAGCCGTTGGAACGCTAAACGCTCTCTATTCATGGCGTCTGCACCCTATAAATCCACTGACACCCTGGTGGCTGATTTATGCTTGGCTGCCGGGCGTCTGCTGGCCCAGCAGTGGGGCCGCGAAACCAGCCATAACCTGGCTGAGCTGCGTGATCGTGAAGATTTTGAGCTCTTTGTGGCTTGGCTGCGCGACCGTCTGGAAGACCAGGTGGAAACTATTGCCGCCCATGTGGAGGCCGCTTTGGAGGCTAAGGGGCAGTTGGATAAGGCAGTGGGGCGTAATACTTCGCTGGCTTTGCTCGACACTTTGCAGGAAATTCGCGAGCAGGCCGCTGCCCTGATTGCGCCACGCTTTATTGCCGACGCCGATCCGGCACAGCTGGCCCACTATGGGCGCTACCTTAAGTCTTTGGCTTATCGCTTGGAGAAGGCGGCGGCCTCGCCCAGCCAGGATGCAGCTTTGGCCTACCAGGTACGTGAGATTGAGGGGCAGGTGAGCGACGCCGTCGAGCACGCTAAGGGACTGCCGGTCAATCCCGCCCGCGCGGCGGTGCTGCGCCAGGCCCAAAATATGGTGTGGGAGCTGCGCGTGAGCCTGTTTGCCCAGCAGTTGGGGACGGCGCACAAAGTTTCGGCCAAGCGCATCAGCAGGCTGCTAGCCTCTGCCCCGGCGCTCTAGACAACTGTCCACTTCCGCGCCGGTGCTCTATCCGGACCAAGGATCACTCCTTTGGGCGGGACTTGCAGTCTGTGCCTTCGGCCAGGACTGCCGCCTAGGCCTGGCTGACCAGGGCCAGCATCCAGATGGGCTGGCGCGCTGGTTGGATGCCACTACCCGCCAGTTATGCCGGCTTGCACCCTAGACCTCTGGCTGGGCTTTAGGCCTGGGGTTTCTGGCTGGGGCCAGCATCCAGATGGGCTGGCGCGCTGACTGGGCGCCGTCGTCACCTTTTTGCGTGCTGCCGGCCCCTTGCCCACGCCGGCGCACACAAATACTGACATTTCATCCCTTCCCTATAAAACCCCATGTATTTTTTATAGGGAAGGGATGAAATTGTCTGTAAATGAACTGGCCCCCGTATTGGCGAAACCCAAAAAAGCCAATCCGGGGGTCAGTTATTCACAAGGAGAGATTATCGAGTGTTCACACCAGCTCAGGCGCCCTTATTCACCTCCACAGCCATAACAGTTGAGGCTCCCACGAAGGCGCCTGCTAACGGCATGGACGCCATCGCCATCGCCGCTGCGAATGCGATGCCCCTTTTCATGAGCTTCATGGTTTCCTCCCTTAAAAGTTTTCCGTGGCCCGCCCGCCGGGGCTTAGCCGGTGGACGTCACCGGGGCTTAGCCGGTGGGCGTCACCGAGGCTTAGCCAGCGAGCGCTGCCGAGGCTTACCCCGGGGCTACCTGCCGGCGGCTTAGTGGGCCAGTTGCTTTGCTGATCTGTATCAGCCTTGCTGGTTAAAACTTTAAAAGGGGCTTTTATGGTGGTGGTTAGCGTAACCTATGAATCATCTATGAAAGATAAAGCGTGGCTTGGTTGTAAGAGCGCAGGTAGGGGCCGCCAATCTGGCTTGGCTCCATAGGCACCCCCTTATAGGTCCAACGCAGCAGGTTGGCCAGGGAGAAACTGTTTGCACACACCCCACAGGCCAGCACGCGGCTAGGGCGGCGCATACGTTCAACCCGGTGACCAGCCGGGCATGTGCCCACCCAGTCGCCGGGGACTTTAGGGGCGCGCTTATCTACCAGCCGCTGCGCTGAGCAGCCCAGTTCTAGGGCTTTGCGGCGCCAAACTTCATCGTGGCCGTGACTTGGGCCAACCAGGGCATGGGCTACTTCATGCAAAATCGTGTCGCGCACGCGAGGCAAGTCATAGAGTTGCATTAAGTAACGTGAGAGAGTGATACAACGGTTTGTGTGGTTACACTGTCCCGCTCGACGCCGGGCACGATCCCACCCCAGGTTCCAGCCTTGCAAACCGTTGGCGTCCATCAGGTCACGGCCTAAAGCATAAACCTGATCAAGATGCATTCATTGTCCATTTCGTGGAAAAATAACCTTTAGTGTCAGAATCCAAACGTAATCCTAAACCTAAAACGGTAACCTCCGCCGGCAGCGCGACTAGAGACAAGGACAAGCGTGCCATCTCTAGTGCCAGTGCCGAGCGGTTTATTGCGCGTTACCGGCTGGTCTCAATTTTTGCGTTGCTGACCCTATCTGCTCTAGCTGGGGCACTGATCCTGCCTAAATTCACCGCCCCGGCACAGATTGATGACGGCCCCACCCCGGCCGGCCCGGTTAAGGTAACCCCTGATTACAGTGGGTTTAACGCCGCAAATATCATCTCTGACAATAAGCTTTATGGCGCTCCCAATATGAACGCCGAGGACATCGACAATTTCATCGCCAAAGTCAATGCTGGCTGCGTTAATAGCGCCGATGGCACTACTTGCATCAGCAAGGCCCGCTTTGACACTAAAGGCTTTGACCCCACAACGGCCTGCCCGTTGGGGATGAACCCCGCCAAGAATCTAACTGCTGGTGAGGTTATTTACCGCGTTTCGGTGGCTTGCAACATTAACCCCCGGGTTTTGTTGGTGTTGCTGCAAAAAGAACAGGGGCTACTGACCGCTTCAGGCGAGAAACTGACTGCCTCACGCTATGAATGGGCTGCCGGCTATGGCTGCCCTGATGGTCAGACTTGCGACAGTCGCTACCGTGGCTTTGTCAGCCAGCTCTATCAGGCCGCCGCCCAGCTGCAAAAATACCGCCTTAACCCCTCCAGCTACCGGGTGCAGGCTCGCAAACCCGTGCGCATCGCCTACAACCCCCAGGCTAGCTGCGGTTCTTCCATCATCACCCCAGCTAACACCGCCACCGCCGCGCTCTATAACTACACTCCCTACCAGCCCAATGAGGCCGCTAAGAATGATGGGGATGACTGCTCCAGCTGGGGTAACTTAAACTTCTACGGTTTTTGGAAGGTCTGGTTCGGCACCCCCCACTAGCTGCTGCTCGCTATTGCGTTAGCTGCCGCTCTGCCGACGACGCCGCCCAGTCTTGGACCACAGGCTGCTTTAGCAGGCTCAAGTACAATTGTTAAATGAGTTATATGCAGATGGCCGCCGAAATCTGGGTGGTGATTGAGTACATCATTAAGATCGGGGCTATGGGGGTGGTGCCTGAAAATCGGCGCCCTGCCTCGTCATCGGCCTGGCTGCTGCTCATCCTATTCCTGCCCCTGGTGGGCCTACCCATGTATCTGCTGCTGGGAAGTGCCCGTATTCAGGGCAAACGCTACCGCCGTCAAAGCGAGCTAACCAGCATTGTCTCCACCCTAAGCGCGAACCTCCCAGACGTGCCTCCAGGTATAAAAGCTGATGAGCGCCTGTTGGGGATTGTGCGCATGAACCGCCACCTAACCGGAATGCCCTGCATGCCGGGCACAGTCCAGGGCATCTATGACGACACCCGCAGCTTCATTGCGGCCCTGGTGCAGGCCATTGACGCCGCCCAGCACAGCGTAAATATTGAGTTTTACATAGTCCATGATGATCCCATCACTGAGCCGCTTTTTGCGGCCTTGGAACGCGCCCATAAACGCGGGGTGCGGGTGGCGCTGCTGCTAGATCACCTGGGTTCACGCCGCTACAAAGCCTGGAAAAAGCTGCTGAAGCGGCTAAACTCCGCCGGCTACCACTGGCACCTGATGATGCCCCTAGGTTTTAAGCCTGATCAGCGCGGGCGCCCAGACCTGCGTAACCACCGCAAGCTAGCGGTAATCGACGACGGCGTCGGCTTTGTTGGCTCCCACAACCTCATTGACCCCTTCTACGAAACCAACCTGCACGGCCCTGGACGCGAGTGGAAAGACCTATCCGTGCAGCTAGGCGGGGCTATCGTGGCTGAGCTTGGGGGTGTATTCGCCATGGACTGGTACGCCGAAACCGGCAAAATTTTCGTTGGTGCCCGCTCCCAAGCCGTAAGCGATGAGGATATCTCCCAGGTAGAAACCGCTGGTCTGAGCGCACTTGCTGCAGAGCTGGTTAACACCTCGGCGGCGTGGGAAAAAGACTTGGCCGACGGCGTCGTAAACGCCATGCAGATCGTCCCTTCAGGGCCGGGCTACTCCACTGAACCAAACCTGCGCATGTTCACCTCACTGATCCACAATGCACGTCGGCGGGTAACCATCACCAGCCCATATTTTGTGCCCGACGAGTCGCTGCTAGCCGCCATGACTAGCGCAGCTTACCGGGGCGTGGATGTGCAGCTGTTTGTGGGGGCCAGCGGAGACAATTTCCTGGTGCGTCACGCCCAACGCTCCTACTATGCGGCGCTACTGGATGCCGGGGTGCGTATCTTTCTCTACCCCTCCCCCACGGTTTTGCACGCCAAATACATGACCGTGGATAACGAAGTGGGGGTGATCGGCTCTTCCAATATGGATTCACGCTCATTCATGCTCAACTATGAGCTGATGCTGCTGTGTTTCGGGGGCGATCTTGACGACAAGCTGCGCGCTAATGACGCCAAATATCGCTCCCTGAGCCACGAGCTAACCAGCCAGGAATGGGCGCGCGAGCCGCGTCACCGCCGCTGGGTGGATAACGCCTGCCGCCTAGCTGCGGCAGTTTTGTAGGGGCGCAAAGCCCCGCGAGCGCGGCTGCGCCCGACTACCCGTCAGGACCCCCGCCCCTATGTGCCGCAAGGCCCCGCGAGCGCGGCTGCGCCTCAAGCTGCCGCGCGGCGTCTGGCTGCAGCGGTTTTGTAGAGCAAGCCGTGACCGGGGGCTAACAGCCAGGCCAGGGCAAACATTGCGCCCAGCACCAACACAATCGTGGCGCCTGTGGGTAAATCAGCTGACCAGCTCAAATACACTCCCAGCAGGCTCCCTAACGCCCCTAGTAGAGGGCCCATAATCATCATGGTCAGTAAGCGGTCAGTCAGTAAGCGGGCTGTGGCCGCCGGGATTACCAGCAGCGCCAACACCAAAATATTGCCGATAGTCTGCACGGAAATCACCACCGCCAAGCTCACGCACACATACAGGGCAATATCTAAAGCCAACACCGGCAGCCCTGCCGCGCGGGCAGTTTCACGGTCCAGGCTTACCGCCACAATCTCTTTGTTTAGGGCTGCGATCAGCCCAATCACCACTGCTGCCCCGATCAGCGCCACCGGCACTTCGCGTGCCGGCACGCCGGTAATAGAGCCAAATAGGAACTGTTGCAGCGAGCCGCTATAGCCTGGGGCGCGCGAAATAATTACCACCCCTAAAGCAAATGCCCCCACAAACAGCACCCCAATGATGGAGTCTTCTTTAAGCCGGCGGTTTTGGGCTAGTAGCGCCACGGTTACCGCCGTCAGAATCCCGGCTACCGCACCCCCAAGCACCAGGTTAGTGCCGCTAACGAAGGCCACCGCCAGGCCAGGAAACACAGAGTGAGCGACGGCGTCGCCAATAAAAGCCATCCCACGCAACACCACATGGGCCCCCACCACCCCGCAAACTAGGGCGCTAGTGATAGCAATTAGCAAAGCCCTGGGTAGGAAGGCCAGCTGCGGGTTTAGTAGGTCATTTAGAAAATCAATTGGGGTTAACAACTTAACTCATCCCTAGGGCTTGCAGCAGCGGGTTATCGGCGCGCACTTGGAAAGTACGCATCCACAGGTCTTTGTCTTTAAGCTGGCTAGGTGGGGCGCAAGCCAAATCGGTGCGGTTAAGCAGACACAAATACTCGCACTGCGCCTGGGCCGCCACCAGATCATGGGTGGACATAAGCACGGCCACACCCGCCTGGCTCAGCTCTTTAAACAGATCCGTTAGCAGCTCCTGGGTGGGCATATCCAAGCCCGTAAAAGGCTCATCCAATAGCAGCAGCTGCGGTTTTAACGCCAACGCCCGGGCCACCAGTACCCGCTGGCGCTGCCCACCCGAAAGCTGCTCCACCGGCCGCGAGCGCAAATCACTCATGCTTACCTGTTCTAGAGCACAGTCGGCGGCTTCTAGGTGCTCTGGGCGGGGCCGACGTAGCCAGCCGAGCCTGCCGGTGAGCCCGCTTAAAACCACCTGGCGCACGTTGATGGGAAAATCCCAGGCGAAAGCGTGGCGCTGAGGCACATAGCCAATGGTGCGTCGGTCAATGCGTTGGCCTTGCCAGGTGATAGTGCCGCTGCTGGGCACGAGCCCTAAAATGGCCCGCAGCAGCGTGGTTTTACCCGCCCCATTGGGGCCGATCAGCCCCATGAACTGGCCTTGCTCTAGCTTCAAGTTGACCTCTTGTAGCACGCTGCGGCCGCCCAGCTGCACGCTGAGTTGGTTTACTTCTAGCATGGTCTACTTTCCAGATGGCTGTGCTTTTAGCGCGTTGGTGGTGCTGGTGGCGTCGCCTACCGCAAAGCGCAAGGTGGTGGTGGCCTGGTAGGTTTTACCGTCCACACCGGTAGCTTTGAAGGAGACTTTGACCAGGTAAATGCCAGGTTTGGAGAAAATCCAGTTGGCGTGCACGTGGGTGTTGGTGTCCACCCAGATGTCTTGGGCGCTGGCGGCAGAGTCGGCCAGCACTTTGGGTTTACCGAAGGTGCCTTCTTGCAAAATCAGCCAGCTGCGGCCGGGGCCCTTAACCTGCTCGATGCGCATGTTTACCCCGCCTTGGATCAGCTTGGTTACGGCTGGGTCTTGGGTGTTCCACCCCAGCCAAACCAGCTGGGTTTTTTGGGTTTGGGGTAGCACATAGACGCGCTTGGAGTCGGCTAGGAATTTGTAGTCTTCGCCTTGCGGCACTTGGATTAGGGCGCCATCGCGTACACGCAGCACGGTTTTGTTGGGGTCGCGCCACACCGGTGAGGCGGCAGAGTCATCCCGCAAGGACACGGTTAGTTTGCCGCCTATTAGGCGCGGGCCTAGGTCTACGTGTCCAGCTTCGATTACCGCTGGGGTTTGTGAGATGGGCTCGTTTGCGGCCACGTTTTGCTCTAGGGCCGGGTCAGCACTGGGAGTGGCTGAAGTGGCTGTGCCGCCAGGGGAGCTGCTGGTGGGGGCCGTGGTAGCGCCGGCCGCACTGGGGGTGGCGCCGCTAGTGGGCACCCCCTTACCTGCATTAGCACTGCCTGGGGTTTTAGCCGACGACGCCGCTTGGTTTGCGATAGGCCTGCCACCTAGGCAGCGAGCCAGGGAGTTGGCATTAAAACGCATCATCGCCTGATAGGTGGGGGCCTGGTTATCCAGGGTGTCGCCGTAAAGCGGGCATACTTTTACCCCGGCTTCACTGGCCACCACTTTCAAGGTGGAGCGGGTGCGGGCTAGGTTTGGCTCTAAAAACACCGCTTTAATATGTAGATCTTTGATGGTGGCGGCGAGTTTGCGCCGATCAGCCAGGGAGGGTTCACTAGCCGGGTTAGGGGCCACGAAACCAGCCACTTTAAGTCCATAGGCGTTAGCCAGGTAGGCGTAGGCGTCATTGGTGGTTACCAGCTGGCGGTTAGCTTCACTAATAGTGTCCAGGGTGCTTTTAACCTGAGTGTCTAGCTGGGCTAGCTGGTTTAGGTAGCGGGCGGCGTTAGCGTCATAGACGCGTGCCCCGGCGGGGTCAACCTGCTTGAGTTTGGCGCAGATTACCTTCACATAGGCGGCCGCGTTGTGCACGTCATGCCACAGGTGCGGGTCGATTTCCCCATGCACATGCTTGCCCAGCACCGCCTGGGGCAGGATGTAGGCTTGCGTGCCCGCACGGCCCACAAAACCGTAGCCTTGAGGCACTTGAGCTAGGGTGCGCGTGGGCACATCCACCACTACTCGCTGTGGATCTAGGGCGATGTGGCCTGGTACGTGGGCTGCCCCAGCTACGACGACGTCGGCCTGGCTGGGTGCACTGGCGCCGTCGCTGGAGGTCGGGCTGGCAGAGCCACCAGGGCTGGGTGCGGAAGCTGAGCTGGCGCTCGCGGTTTTAGCGGCTGACGGCCAAGCCTGTCCGCTAGCCTGCTTGTCGGCCACCAGGGTGATACGGCCAGCTTCTAGATCCACGCTCACATCACCGTGTCCCGGCCCCAAAACCACCCGACCTTCACGCTTAGCCACAGCGGCGGCGTCGACCCCCACCGCGAAGGTAAACGTGGCGGTTTTAAACTCCACGTTTTTACCCTTAACCGGGCGCAGGCGGGCCTTAAACTGCACCCGATACACTCCCGGCTTAGTGAAAGCCCAACTCATATGCTGGTGGGCGTCAGCCGGCAAGCTGACAGTGTCATGTTTATAGTCGCTGGCCGCGTCAAACCCGTCATGGCTGGAAAAGCCCAGCTCCGGGGTGCCGAAAGTGGTGGTCAGGTAGGAGCTGGCTTGGCCCGGGCCCTGCACCGAAACCACCTGCAAATCAACCTCACTGGCCCGGTTAGCACCATAACGTTTACCGTCACCAGACACGCGCATCCCCAGCCATAGGGTATCCAAAGCCCGATCCTCAACCAGCGGTAAAATCGTGGCCCCCTGCTTGGCGGCCTCCTCGGCGATAGACACTGACTGGGCACTAGCAGGCAGGTTGGCATCCAAGGCGCGAATAATCGAATGCTGCTCCAGCAACAGGTAGTTACTAAAAGCCAAATCCGCATAGGCCACATCCCGAATAGCCCGCAGCGAGGGCTCATAGGAGTGCGGATCGGCGCCGTCGGGAACTAGCTGGGAGACCGTAGCCCGGCCTCCCGCCACATTACGCACTAGATCGGCCAGAATGCCGGTGGTGGTGACCACCCGCAACTGGCCGTCGCGGGCGGGATCTACGCCGACACCGGCGCAGCCCGCCACTAACGTTAAAACTAGTGCAGCCTGAATTACAGACTTAACTAGGCCCATGCCATCCGCCTGCGTGCTACCAGCACCGCAACCGCCAGCAACATCAGACCACCAGCAACATTCAAGGCGCCGCTAACCGCACCGGTTTTAGCCAGAGACTTGCCTCCACTAGCGCCGGCCGCCTGGCCAGCCTTGACAGAACCCGAGGCCGCAGAACCAGCAGCTCCACTGGCGCTGCCACCTTCACTGGAGCCGGCACCGGAACTGGCCGCTGCGCCGTCGCTAGAGGCACCCTCTTCACCGCTGATCTGCTCGCCCTGCTTGGGGGTGACCTGGGCGGAAATGGTCAGCTTGTAGGTGCCCGGGGCGGTAAACACCCAGTTCTGGTGGGCGTGAGTGTTAGCCGGCAGGGTGTAGGAGCTGCCCTCTTCTTGCAGCAGGTGCTCACCCACACCCCCACCCAGGCCGCCGGAGGTAAATACTGAGACCTTACCGGGCCCCTCCACACTCACCAGGGTGAAGGTAACCTCACCGCTGGTTTTGCTGACAATCTCTTCAGCCTGAGAGTTCATACCCAGCCAGGGCACACCCGCGCTTTGGCTGGAGGAAATCATCCACACATCCTGGCCCGGGGTGGCCACAAAGTTAAGCGCGTCGGGGGCTTTAAGAGTGGCCTTGTCTCCCAGCGAGAAGGTCAAAGTTGCCGGGTCAACCCAGCTGGCCGGCTGAGAGCGGTCATCTTTCACCTGCAGCTTAAGCTTGCCGTCCACAATGCGCGGACCTAAGTCAAAGTGCCCTTCATTGGCGTTGCCGTTGGCGTCAGGGCCCACCACGAAAGTCAGCGTGGCAGTGGCGCTAACCGCCGAAGAAGCCGGGTTTTCCTTCACCGCAGCGGCGCTTTGAGCCTTAGCCTTTTGGGCGCTGGTTTGGGCGGCTGCCCCCTGGCTGACAGAGCGAGCCTGGGCCACAAAGCTCTGGGCGGGGCGAGCCTGGGATACAAAGCTTTGCGCGCCGGCCCGGGTGGTTACGGCAGATCGGCTTTGCCCGACGGCGACGCGAGCCTGGCTGGCAGAGCGGCCCTGAGCTGCGGCGCGCGGAGCCTGAGCCGACTTAGCGCTGCGCGAGCTGGCTAAAAGCTGCTTACCAGCGGGGTTAGCTGCGCTCGGCTTGGCCTTTACTTCGCCGCCAATGGCTGAGCGCGGCGAGGGGCTGGCGGACGGCTGGCTGGTTACCGGCTTGGGGCTAGCCACCGGACTGGCCGAAGTGCTGGGGGCGGCGCTAACACCAGGCTGAGCGCTGGGGGCAGTGCTGGGCTGGGCCGAGGGGGTGACCACCGGCTGCGGAACCGCACTGGGAGCGGCCGAGGGCACTGCACTGGGGGCCGCTGTGGGCTGGGCACCCGGCTTTTGGGTATCAGGGTTTTGTTCAGTAGGTGCCGGGGTGGGGGTGGCTTGAGCGGCGACGTCGCCTACCTCAACCCGATAGCTACGCACCGGGCTAGCAATTACCGTGCCATCACTGCGCTGAGCCAGCACCCGCACTTGCAGCTGGTAGACGCCGGCAGCAGAAAACACCCAGTTGGGGTAGGCGGCAGCCAGCTGTTGCGGGGCAATTTCTGAGCCAAGCGGGTTTAGCTCATAGTTGCCATCAACCAGCAGCGAGGAGGCCAGTTGACCGTTGTCATCCAAGCCAAACAGGGCCACAGTGCCACCCTCAGGGCCGCTATAGCTGATTTCAAAGTGGGCGGCGGTAAATCCTGCCTGGGCTAGCTGGCTGGTGTCCCAACCCAGCCGTCCCTTGGGAGCAGCGCTGGCCGGTTGTAGTGGCGAGTTAGCCTGGACGCCTTGGCTGACGAAATAGCCACCTGGACTGCCCGGATAGTCGTCAGAAATGTTTTGCCAGGTGGAGGCCGGGATCTTCAAAGTGGTTTGGGCCGGGTTGTGGCTAGTTCCGGTGGCGCCATCCTTTAGCTGTAAGTCCACTTCCCCATTGGCAGTGGCGACGGCGTCGAAAATGCTTAAGTCCCCACCCTCAAGGTTTACCGGCTTGGACTGGCCATCATTACTGGCCAGGCGATCAACGGAGTTTAGTGAAACAGGGCCGCTTGCCGGGCTGCTGACAGAAGCGCCCGCTAGCGGCGTCATGAAACCGCACAGCGCCACAGTGGTCAGCGCCGCCATACGCCGCAGCCAGGGGTCATTAAGACGCTGCGGGGTGGAGCCAGAAAAACGTCCGTTACCAGCAGCTACACGCATGGCAGAGGGGGAAGAGTTGGTAGCGCCCTGGGTGGGAGCCAAGGAAGGCCCAGCGGCCTGCAACCACGCAAACATGGCAGTCTTTCTAGTTGATATTGATTATCATTACCTGCCAAGTGTAGCGACTCTTTTTAGTCCTCACAAACGCGCAGCTCCTATAGCAAAGCGCGAGGACCACTAGCGCAACCCCAGGAACCACTAACAAAACCGTCGGGGACCGCTAACGAAACCGCCGGGGACCGCTAACGCATTTGTTAAGCGGCCCCCGGCGGGGTGGGGCGCCTAGTTTTGAGAGGGAAATCAGACGCCCCTATTGAGTTGTGTATTCAATTGTGTCGATATTCAGTTGTAGATCCTGTCAGTCCTGACGCTTGCGGCGCAGCAACATGCCGCCACCGCCCAATGCCAGAGCGCTTAGAGCCAACATTCCGCTGGCCACACCGGTACGGGCCAAACCGCCGGGCTTTTCCGGCTTAGCCGGGGCTGCGCCGTGGCTAGGCTTGCCAGGCTGACCGGGGCGACCCGGAAGCGGGGCGGAGCTGGCCGAACGGCTGGGCTGAGGCGTGGGGACCGCACTGCCAGTCGGGGCCGCACTGCCAGTCGGAGCCGGGGAGCTAGTGGGAGCCACCGTGGGGGCAGCGCTACCGGTAGGTGCCGGGCTGGGCTGTGCCGTAGGAGCCGGGGAGCCAGTGGGAGCCACAGTCGGCTCAGGGCTGGCGGTAGGTTCCTGAGTGGGAGCCACAGTAGGCGAAACCGGAGTGGTGGGCTGCGGCGTCGGAGTGGGCGTCACAGTCTCAGCGCTTACTGCCGTGGTCACCCCAATGCGGTCGTTAGCACGCTTGGTGGTGCACACCTCGGGGGTGGGGCTGGCCAGGCAGTCCACACCGATCAGGTCGTTGCTGGTGGGGCGCACAATCTTGACCATGCGCAGGTTGTCCACCTGCACCAGGCCATCGCCGTCGCCGGCAGCAACCGTGAACTTAACCTTGGTGCCATCCTTAGCCACATTGAAGGTGACCGGAACACGCTGGAAGTAGCTGGCAGAATCATTAGTGGTGTGCTTCTGATCGGCAGCCATCCAGTTCAAAGCCCAAGTGTGGTTAATAACCGTGGAGGGGTTCTTGGCTGGGTTGGTGTCGTTGACAGTCTTAACATCCAGATAGTTCTGACCCACCAGACCTTCGGCGTTGGTGTTTACGGTAATCTCCGGCTCAGACTTGGCGGCCCCAGTGGCAGCCTTGTCGGTGGAGCTGGCCTTACCCTCAGCGGCAGCCTTACCACTACCCTGAGGCTGGGTGCCAGCCTGGCTCTGAGCGCTAGCCTGGCTTTGGCCGGCCGCATTACCGCTTGCGTCACCATCGGGAACCAGAACCCCTAGTTCAGCGATAGAGAGCAGGTAATCGGGCTGGTCAGCCTTGGTCTTGTAGTTAGACAGCACGCGCAGGCGAATCAGCTTGGCCTTAACCGGGCTGTTAAAGACAATCTGCTGCACCTGGCCGGTGTTTTGCAAAGTGCCTTCAGCTACCTTCTGGTTGATGTTGGCAGCATCCTGCCCCACATAGACCTCGTAGCGTTCGGGACGCCCGTTGGCCTGGTCAACGCGGCTAGTGATCTTCAGGCCAGCCACGTTTACCGCAGAGGCGGCGGTGGGGTCATCGCCCTGGTACAGGGCCAGGTCAATGTCGCTGGGGTGAGCTACCGGGTGCTGCCAGTCCTTGTCGTAGAAGGTGGAAGCGTTGCCATCAAACATGTTGGAGGCCGGGTTGCTGGCGTAAGCAGCCGGGGCGGATACCAGCTGCTGGTCGCCGCTGTAGTCCTTAACCGGGTTGCCCGGTGCCGGGGCGGGAGCATCGCCGTCGGTGGCGTTACCACACAGAACGCGAGCGTCAGCCCAGTTAGCGTGGTCATTGCCGTTGCCGTTGCCGCCGTCACCCACGATCAGGCGAATCAGCTTCATGCCGGTGACGTCGCCGGAAACCTCCTGAGGAGTGTTGCTACCGGTAATCACGCCGGTCTGCGGTACCACATCAACCCAGTTAGTGCCGTCGGTGGTGCCTACCACACGGAAGGTAACCGAGCCCCTCTGGCCATCTTGCACACCCACGGTGGCCTTGAAAGCCTTGCACTTGCCGCTGAGCTCGAAGCCCACATCGGCAGGAGAGTGGGTACCTAGACCCTTGGTGTACTGCTTGCCGCCCATCACGATCGGGCCGCCGTCACCCTTTTGGTTTTCACCAACCTCACTGTCACGCTCAACCGGCCCCCAACCGTTGGAGTTGTACTTGGGGCTGAAAGGCAGGTCAGAGAGGTAGTTGACAGCGTCAGGTTTCACTGAGCCCAGAACTGCCACGTTGGTGTCACCGCTAGCGCTGCGGGCGCTACCAGCGATCTTGTAGGTGGCCGTGTGTACTACGTTAGCGGTGGAGCCGCCCGCACCCTGGGGAACCTTGACGGTCCAGGTGGTGGTGAAGGTGGCGCCCTTGGCTAGCTTGGCGGTGGTGGCCGGGGTGTCAGCAGTGGCGCTCCAGCCGCTAGGCAGGGTCAGTTTGCTGGTCACATCGGTGATTTCGCTGGGTTCGTTGTTCACCAGGGAGCTGGTCATGTGGAAGGTGGAGCCTTCAATGGCCGTCTCGTTGGTGTCAATTGAGGCAGCGGCACACGCGGGCATATCCGTGGTGGTGCCCAGGTCCTCTACGCGGAAGTTGTCGAGCGTAAAGTCGTTGCCGTCCTGCCCGCCCTGGGTGTTGTACAGACCCACCCAGTAGGAGCCACAGCCACCCACGTTAAGTTCCTGTACATAGTGAGTGGGGCTGGTAGCCACCGGCATCACCGTGGAGTACAGGTAGTTAGCGTTTAGTCCGTTGGCGCCCTGGGCGTCATAGGCGGTAACCCAGTAGTAGGAGCCGCTGAGCGCGTTTTCGTAGTCATAGGAGATGCGGTAGCGGTGTCCGGCCTTGAAGTTTACGGTCTGGGGCACGGTGCGGTAGACCAGTCCCCCATTTTCTTCGTGGCTCTTTAGGGACCAGTGTCCGGCGACGGCGTCGTCAGTGGCCTTCTTAGAACCGTCCGGTAGGGTGCCACCCTTTTGGGTGTAGGGGCCGTTGAGGGAGGCCAGTACCGTACGCGGGTCGGTGATTTCACCGGCGTCGCCCTTAACGAAGGGGCCCCAGCCTTCGGGGACATTTTCAAAGTCCTCAAAGGCGATGGTAACCGGCTTGTCACGGGTGGCGCCCAGATCATCGTTGCGCTGCTGGCTGGCGGCGCTGGTAACGCCTTCACCTGAAGCAGACACGCTGACCTGGCGGGTCTTACCATCCTTGACCTGCACCCAGGCACTGCCCTGGTATGTGCCGGCGTTGAGGGTCATTTCCTGGCTGATGGAGGAGTTGCCCTTACCCAGCTGGGCGATCGGGTCGCCGTGAGCGTCGTGAGGGGCGGTTACCTGGCCGGTGGTCTGGTAGTCCTTGAAGCTACCGGAGTTGAAGCCGGGGTCCACAAACACAGTTCCGGCGCCCCACTTGGGGGTGGCGGTGGCTGCGGGGGCCTTGGCAGGAGCCAACACAAAGGCGGTGTGGTCACGCTCAGCGGCCGGCACGGTTGCATACACGGACTCAGGAATGGTTACCTTGCCGCCTTCTACCGCCACGTCAGTTACCTTTACGCGGCCCTTGTCGGTGAGGCGGTAGACGCTCAAAGAGCCCACGTTCTGGTAGGACTTGGTTAGGGTCCAGGTGGTGGCGGTACCAGCGGGGTTGTAGTAGTACAGACGTGGCGCGCCGCCCTTAGCGCCATTGTCGATCCAGGGCAGCAGGTAGCTGTCGCCCTTAAGCACGGTGGCGCCGTCGTAAACAAACTGGCGGCTAGCGGACATGTCAGCCTTGATAGCCCCGGCAACCTGGGTGGCCGGAGTCTGGTTGGTGACCGCCGTAGCACCTGAGGCTACAGTGCCGTTAGCGAAGGTGTAGGTGTAGACGGTCTTGCCGTTTTCACCCTTAGCGCTTTCCTGACGCATAATGCGCGAGTTCTGTAGGAACTTAACCGGCAGGTTGTTAGCCCAAATGTTGCGGTAGAAGGCGCTCTGGTCTTGGTGGCCAGTCCAGCCCTCAAACTCAACAATCTGGGGGTAGCCCAAAACTACGTTGGGGTTCCAGTTGTCCTTGTTGGAGTTGTCCACAAAGCGGATCACGTCAGAGTTCAAACCCTTGTTGGTGGCGCCGCCATAGTTTTCATCATTGGACCAGTGCGACCAGGTGGAGTAGCGCTCAAAGCGGTCAGCCCACTCTGAACCCATTTCCCAACCCATCTTGTTTAGCTCGCGACCCAGGCGTTCAGCTTGCCAGCCCGAACCGTAGTAAACGTCAATGTAGATCCAGCGGAAGTTGGGGTAGGTGGCCAGCGGGAACTGGTTACGCAGATCCTGGAAACGCTTAATTACCGCACCGCTACCTAGATCAGCACGCTGATCAACGTAGTAGGACTGGTTTAGCCAGTTCCAGCCGCGCCCACCGGTGAAGGGCAGGGAACCGAAGGAGTTGGCTTCGGGGTAGGCCTCAGTGGTGTTGACGTGGACGCCGTAAATCGCGTTGGAGTTGGCGGTGGTGTTAAACAGGGTGGCAAAGTCCTTGTCACCACCGGCGCGGGTGTTGATGTTGCCCGCGTAGTCCATGTGTCCAGAGTCGTGGCCTTCAGAAGCGTAACCCTTGAGCATCACGCGCTGACCTAGGCCATCGGTGGCCAGGTTGACGCGCTTTACGTCGTCGGCTACCTGCAAGAAGGGGTGCGTGGCGGCCGAGCCGAAGTCAAAGGGAATATGGGTTACTACCCACTTGTGGTTGTCAGCTGCGCCGGCCACCCAGGGGGTGATGTCCGCATAGGCGACGGCGGCATCCTGCCAGTTCACCGTGCCCGAGGAGTTGGCGTCACCGGTGAACACCAAAGTGGTGTAGGGGCGCTCTTCATCGCCGACGGCGTCGGTTGCTGCAGCTGAGCGGTAGGTCCACTGGCCGTTGGAGGCCAGCAGGGTCTTAGAACCATCCTGGTCAACTACCCGGCGCTTCCAGCGCGAACCGTCGTCAGCTTCCCAGCCGGTGGGGCGGTCATAGGTGGCGTTGGTTTCCATACCCACGGCCACCTTAGAGGTGTTAACCATCAGGTAGGTACTGGGGGCGTCAGCGTCGCTGACCGGGGTGGACTCGCTTAGGCTCTCAATAGTGTCAGCCACGCCAGCGTATTTGTTCTTAGCGCTAGCGCCACGCGAAACCAGGGTGATACCGGCAGCGTAGGCGCCGCCGTCTTTAGCGCTAACCGACACCAGGCCATGGCCGGGAATCTCGACGGTGTGGGCGCCACCGGTGAGCTCAGTGATACGGAAGGTTAGGGTGGGACGCTTGGCACCAGTTGTGCCCTGGGCCTTTGAAGTAATCTCCTTTACTTCAATTTCGGCCTTCATGGTGACGTCAGTGTCATTGAAGTCAACCGTGTAGGCCACCTTGGTGTTGGATTCTTTAACTGCCTGCACCGACTTGACGGTGTAAGCCTGATTGTCAATCAGTACTGAATCGAGGACCTGGGTGCGGCCGCCAACTTTATTGCCCGCGAAGGTGTAGCCAAGTACCTGGGGGAAGGCGTTGGATACGGTCGCGGTCAAGTTACCGGCGCTAATGGTCTCCGGAGCACTAATGACACCAGAAGTTTCCGGGGTCACTGCGCCAGCAGCTGCCCCTGGAAGGGATAGGGCGACAACCCCTAGCAATGCTAGGGACCGTCGGTGGAGGTGTCTTACCTTCATCGTGTAGGGCTCCTTTGCCTAGACGTGGTTGACACAATTTTGTCCTTTTGCAACAAAAAGCGTCAAGTCTAAGCAGAACCGAACAGCATAAGTTGCAACCAAACAGTTACAAATCTGGTTTGAGCTAATAATTTAACTAGCGCCTACTGCGCGTATTTGTTCGTTTATCGTAAAGACTGTTTTGCACACAAACCGAAAAGTTTGGGGTAGTCCATGTACCACAGCTTCATTGCCGCCTGTACATGGGAACACCGCCGCCAGTGAGCAACACGCACTATAGCCAGGGTGATGAGCTAGCTATAACGGAACACTCGCAGTAGCGGCGGTGCGGCGATAGATTACCTTGGTTTTTACTAGTAATTCCAGTACCTAAACCTCATTTTTTGCACTTTCTTTTAGGCCAAAAGTGTTTCTGCAGGCCAGCAAGTTACAAGTAGTCGCAAATCACTTTATATGTGGGCTAATTAACTAAAAACGGTGCTGAGCGGGTCTAAACCCACCCAGCACCGTCGAATTAGTTAAAAGCGCAGGTCACTCCGCACTGGCGGCGCTAGCAGCCGAACCGGCCACAGCCGCACCGGGAATTAGCGTCAGACCGTCGTCGGCAACGTCAACCGTAACCTGCTGGCCGTCAGCAACCTGGCCGGCCAAGATCAGGCGAGCCAAGCGGTCACCAATCTCACGCTGCACCAGGCGACGCAGCGGGCGAGCCCCGTAAGCCGGGTCGTAGCCCTCGTCAGCCAGCCAAGTGCGGGCGGCGTCGGTAACATCCAGGCTGATGCGGCGGTCAGACAGACGCTTGCTCATCTTGCTTAGCTGCAAGCCCACAATCTGGCCCAACTCATCCTTGCTCAGCGCATTAAAGATCAGCACATCGTCAAGGCGGTTGAGGAACTCAGGCTTGAAGGCGGCGCGCACCGTAGCCATAACGTTCTCACGCTTTTCCTCCTGACTCAGCGCCGGGTCTACCAGGAACTGGCTACCCAGGTTGGAGGTCAGGATCAAGATGACGTTACGGAAGTCCACCGTGCGTCCCTGGCCGTCAGTTAGGCGACCGTCGTCGAGCACCTGCAGCAAGATGTCAAAGACCTCAGGGTGGGCCTTTTCCACCTCATCTAGCAGCACCACAGAGTAGGGGCGACGACGCACTGCCTCGGTCAGCTGACCACCCTCTTCGTAGCCTACGTACCCGGGAGGGGCACCCACTAGGCGCGAAACCGAGTGCTTCTCGGAGTATTCGCTCATGTCGATACGCACAATGGCGTGCTCGTCATCGAAGAGGAACTCAGCCAGGGCCTTGGCCAGCTCGGTCTTACCTACACCGGTGGGGCCTAGGAACATGAAGGAACCGGTGGGGCGGTCAGGGTCAGAAACCCCGGCGCGCGAGCGGCGCACAGCGTCGGCCACAGCCGCAACCGCGTCCTTCTGGCCGATTAGGCGCGAGCCTACCTGCTCTTCCATGTGCAGCAGCTTTTCGCTTTCGCCCTGCATTAGCTTGCCTACCGGAATGCCGGTCCAAGAAGAGATAACCTCAGCGATCTCCTCAGGGCCAACCTTCTCAGCGATCATTGGCTCGCCGGCGTCAGCCTGGTTCTGCTCACTGGCTTCAGCCTCAGCGATTTGACGCTGCAAGCTGGGCATTTCGCCGTAGCGGATACGTCCGGCGGCCTCAAAGTCACCTTCACGCTCAGCCAGTTCGGCGCGGGTACGCAGCTCATCTAGCTGGGCGCGCAGCTCACCAATGCGGTTGTGACCGGCCTTTTGGGCTTCCCAGCGGGCGTTTAGAGCGCTGAGTTCTTCGTTTAGGTCAGCCAGGCGGGCACGCAAGGCAGCCAGGCGCTCTGCCGCGCCGGCGTCGGCCTCATCTTCCTTGGCGCTGGAATCAGCCAGGTAGGCTTCTTCCATCTTTAGGCGGTCTACGCGACGGCGTAGCTCGTCAATTTCCACCGGGGAGGAGTCCAGCTCCATGCGCAGGCGGGAAGCGGCCTCATCAACCAGGTCAATGGCCTTGTCGGGCAGTTGGCGGCCGGTGATGTAGCGGTCGGACAGGCTGGCGGCAGCCACCAGGGCGCCGTCGGAGATGGTCACGTGGTGGTGTGCCTCGTACTTGGGGGCGATACCACGCAGGATAGCCACGGTGTCAGCCACGGAGGGCTCACCCACATAAACCTGCTGGAAGCGGCGCTCTAGAGCCGGGTCTTTCTCAATGTTTTCGCGGTATTCGTCCAGCGTGGTGGCACCCACCATGCGTAGTTCACCGCGCGCCAGCATGGGCTTGAGCATGTTGCCGGCGTCCATGGCCCCTTCGGAGCCACCGCCTGCGCCCACCATGGTGTGTAGCTCGTCGATGAAGGTGACTACCTCACCGTCAGAGTTTTTGATCTCGTTGAGCACGGCCTTGAGGCGCTCTTCGAACTCGCCACGATATTTGGCCCCGGCCACCATGGAGGATAGGTCCAGGGCGATTAGGCGCTTGTTGCGCAGCGATTCGGGCACGTCACCGGCCACAATACGCTGGGCTAGGCCTTCTACCACGGCGGTTTTACCTACACCGGGTTCACCGATTAGCACCGGGTTGTTCTTGGTGCGGCGCGATAGCACCTGCACCACGCGGCGGATTTCGCTGTCGCGGCCGATTACCGGGTCTAGTTTGCCGGCGCGGGCGGCCTCGGTCAGGTCAGTGCCGTATTTCTTCAGGGCTTCGAAGGTGCCTTCAGGGTTGGCGCTAGTTACGCGCTGTCCGCCGCGCACGGTGGGCAGGATTTCGCGTAGGGCTTGGGCGGTGGCGCCGGCGTCACGCAGGGCGCGGGCAGCGGCGTCGTCGCCTTCAGCGATGGCGATCAGTATGTGCTCGGTAGAGATGTACTCGTCAGTTAGTTCTTTGGCGAGTTTGTCGGCCTTTTCCAGGGCGGCTAGGAAGCCACGTGAGGGGTTGGGCTCCACTACGGAGCTGCCTGCCGAGGAGGGCAGGGAGGTGAGTGCGGTGCGGGTGGCGGCCCCTACGTTTTTTAGGGTCTGCGGGCTTAGTGCGTTTAGTAGCCCGACGGCGACGCCGCCCTCTTGGCTTAGTAGCTCACCAAGTAGGTGGAGCGCCTCCACTTGGGGGTTGCCAGCAGCTGCGGCGGCCTGCACAGCCCCCGATATGGCTTCTTGGGATTTGGTTGTGTAGTTGGTGTCCACGGTTCTCCTTGAATTTAAGTAGTTATAGCAACGCGGTCAGTCTCACTTTTAGCTGCATGAGCTGATGGAACCGACAGCGTCACGTTCCGGTGAGTACAACTTCCACAGACTTGAGTCTATTCCACTCAAGTTTATTTTTCTTGGGTGACGCCAATCACTTACCCTCGATGTGTGGCTATTTGGGACTAAGGGCTAGACTCGCTGCTGATAGTTCCCTATACGTAAGGAGAAACGCATGGGTATCGCAGATTTCGCCAAGCAGGCCGAAGAACTAGCCGACAAGGCTAAGGAGGCCGCCAAGAACGTAGACGCCGACCAGGTTGCTGAGACCGCCCACGACCTAGCCGACAAGGCTAAGGGCACCGCCGGTGGCAAGTTCGACTCTGCCATCGAGACCGCTGAGGGCCTAACCGACAAGGCTGCCGACGCGCTCAAGAACCTCAAGTGATCTAAAGTCGCGCTTATCGCAGGGGAGTTGCCAGCAGGCAGCTCCCCTGACGTTTTATATTTGGGCTATGACTTTTGCGTCTCGCAATACTTTGACCCTCGCGCTCGGGCATGGTGCCCGGGCGGCCTCCCGTCTGCGTGGCAGCGGTGGTAGCGCCTTCCCCGGCCTAGTTATGGAGAAGGCAGACCCGCATTTTATGGCTCGCGCCTTGGCTCCCCTGCCCTATGGGGTGGTGCTGGTTAGTGGCACTAATGGCAAAACCACCACTACGCGCATGGTGGTTGAGTTGCTGCGCGGCCAGGGCCTGAAGGTATTCACCAACCCCACCGGCTCAAACTTCACTCGTGGCGTAGTGGCCGCCCTGCTGGGGGCCATGCCGTTAAATGGCCGCCTTGACGCCGACGTCGCCGTACTGGAGCTGGACGAAGCCCACGCCACCCATTTCGTGCGCACCGTCAAGCCGCGCGCCACCCTGCTGCTAAACGTCATGCGCGACCAGCTAGACCGCTTTGGGGAGATTGACTACACCGCCTCCCTGCTACACAAGGTTGCCCGCGCCACCACTGGTACGGTGGTGCTGAACGCTGACGACCCGCGCCTGGCCGCCCCTAGTTTCCGTGCCGATCTGCGCGCCGATGTGCGTGGCTTTGCGGTCAGCCCCCAGCTGCGTAGCGTTTTTCTTTCCGACGACGAACTGCACGACTCTCTCGACGGCTGCACCCTGGGCCAGCCTAAAAAGGACACTGAGACCACGCCGGCCACCGAATCCGAGCCGGCAGAGCAGCCCGAGCCGACAGAGCAGCCCGAGCCGGTAGAGCAGGCCGCTAAGCCAGAGCAGGCCGCCCAGCCAGAGCCGGCAGAGCAGCCCGCCCAGCCGCTAGAAATTGTGGCCACACTAGAAGAAATGGTTGGCCGCCACGCGGTTATCGACCTGGCCGGGCACCGTCATGAAGTGGACTTTGCCATTCCCGGCGCCCACAACATCCTCAACGCCACCGCCGCCATGGGCCTAGTTAAGGAGCTACTGGGCGAGCGCACCGATGAGCAGGCCCTGGCTGCCAGCGCCGCTAAGGTCACCGCCGCTTTCGGGCGTGGCGAGCTACTGAGCATTGACGGCCAAGAAGTTGAGCTGGGCCTGGTCAAAAACCCGGCCGGCTTCCGCATGAGCCTACTTAGCGCCGCCGCCGTACGCTCCCAGCAGCCCCCACTGATCATGATCGCCATCAACGACCAGTACGCTGACGGGCGCGACATGTCCTGGCTGTGGGATGTGGACTTCACCCCGCTTAAGCAGGCGGGCGTGAGTGTCGTTACCGGCGTGCGGGCCACGGACATGGCGCTGCGACTGAGCTACGACGACGTCGCCGTCGGCAAGGTTGAAGCTAACCTCAGCCAGGCGCTAGCCCAGCTGGTCAAGCTTTCACGCGAGCAGCACCGACCTATCCGCATTTTGAGCACCTATACCGCCATGTTGGAACTGCGTTCCCTGCTGGCAAGTTACACCGACGTGGAGGAGGTCCTATGAGCGCCATTAAAGTTTTGCAGCTCTACCCGCGCGACATGAGTATTTATGGCGATCGCGGCAACACCCTGACCCTAACCAAGCGTTTGGGCTGGCACGGCTATGAGGTGGAGCTACTTTCACACAACCCCGGCGATCAACTGCCTGAGCAGGTAGATATTTTGGTTGGCGGCGGCGGCCAGGATTCAGCGCAAGAGCGTATCCAGGACGACCTGCAAAAGGTTGCCCCGCAGCTGCGCGCCTGGGCCAGTGACGGCGTGCCCATGCTGGTGATCTGCGGTTTGTATCAGCTGTTTGGGCATGAGTTCCGCACTGTGGGCGGGGAGGTTATCCCGGGCATTGACGTGCTTGATGCACATACCGTGGGTGGGCCTAAGCGCCTGATCGGCAATCTTACTGTTGAAACTGATGACTTCGGCAAGGTGGTGGGCTACGAAAACCATTCGGGCCTGACCACTTTGGGTAGCCAGGCGCGTCCGCTGGGGCGCGTAAGTGGCGAGTGGGGTAATAACGGCACTGACGGCACCGAGGGCGCGCGCGCCCATAACGTGATCGGCACCTATCTGCACGGCAGTGTGCTGCCTAAGAACCCTCGCCTAGCTGATTGGCTGCTGGCCCGCGCGGTTGAACACGCAGGTCAGACCTGGCACCCGGCCGAGTTGGATGATTCACTAGCTATAGCTGCCGCAAAGGTGGCTATGAGCCGTCCCCGGTAGAGGTTTACAAATGCCAGTTCCCAATTTCATTACTGAGTTACGTTCCAGCGTGGGCCACCGTCCCCTGTGGCTGCCGGGCGTATGTGCGGTTATTTTCGACGACGCCGGCAGGGTGCTGCTGGGCCAGCGTGCAGACAATGGTTTGTGGGCTGAGATCCGTGGCATCCCTGACCCGGGTGAGCAGCCGGTGGCCGCGCTTAAGCGCGAGGCGCTGGAGGAGGCTGCCCTGGAGATCGAAGTTGATGAAGTGTTTTTGATTGATGCTTCTGACCTGGTCACCTACCCCAACGGGGATCAGGCCAGCTACATGAATCTGTGCTTCATTGCCCATGCAGTCAGTGCCGAGGCGGCAGCCGGAGCCCATATCAATGATGATGAATCAGTGGATATGGGTTGGTTTGAGGTTGATGATCTGCCTTCACCACTAGCCCCTAGCGCCAGACAGCGTCTAGAGCTAGCTCAGCGCTACCTGGCTGACCCGCAGCGCCACACCTTCCTGGGCGAATAGCGCACGCGGCGCGCCTCAAAAGCGGCGCGTAGGCCTGCGCGCTTTACGGGCCCCTGGCTAAGCCGGCGCCGACTCCCAAAGCGGCGCGCACCATAGAAATTAGTAAACGCTAACCAATGCGGCCCCAAGGCTAATGCCTTGGGGCCGCATTTGCTTGCGCACCGCCATTTACCTGGTATTTCGTTTTTAGTTCACACCCCATGTGGTCATATCACATACGACATTTACTTAGGTAAACATAAGTCTGCGCGCGCATAATTTTCCACGTTTTTCAAAGCTTATTTATCCCTGTGGTTAACTGCTTTAGCTGCGGTTTACTTGATCCTCATTATTTACAGAAAACACTCCCGTATTAGGTATAACTATGCACACTAATTTACCATTACGCTCACAGTGATCAGACCTATATGCGTCCAGGCGGTTTTGTATCCTATTCGACAAGGCGCATGACTTTCGTAGAAGCCGCACAAAATTTATGGCTCCACCTTGGAGCATCTGGTGCGATTGCAGGCTCGGAACAAGCGGCTACCACCTTTGGTTGACTAATTATTTAGAGCGCCAAGACTGCTATAAGGCACGCACTTATTAGCTGTGCCTGGAATATGGGTAGGGATATCTTAAATAAATCCTGATTTCGTTCGGGAAATCCAGTAGATATTACCTCTTTACCCCCATATTTTCAGCCCCCCAAACCCTACTTGGCATAGATGTAGCTGTAAACAAGTACCGCAAGTGTCTCTACCGTCTGGAGCGAACATGAATAAGGGAGCAGAATCTCTAAGTTCAGGAAATCAGCCTGTTAGCGAGTCGCGCCATCATAAGGTAAAAAAGGCGTGGCGACTACGCCAGCTGTGGCGCAAGCTAAATTCAGAAGAGGCGTCACTAGTAAGTACCAATCGCCTACTGGAGCTACTAAAGACCCAGCCCCAAGACGCTAGCATCTGCATCGATTGGAGCGGTAAGGGCGACGGAAGCGTCAATGTCATATTGGAAGCAGTGGGGGTTAACGACAGTTTCGACCGCGACCTAGAGTGGGCCTGTCGTGATGCCCAAGTGTGGGAACCTATTGAGGTCTACCAGCCCACCTGCCCAGATCAGGTGTATGAGGTTTTCGGCGCACTACCTGGTCACCTAGAAAACGTTGAAGACATCCTCAGCCCCACCAAGCCTGAGGTTATGCTGCCTGGGCGGCGTAAGCCCACCTGGCCCTTGCCTTGCAAGTCAAACTCGCAAATGCTTATGGAAACCCTCAGTGAAGTGGGTGGCCACCTACGTGTGCGGCTAGGTAAGGCCGAGGAAATTGAATGTGAGATGGCTGAAGAGGCCTTCACCAGCACAGAAAAGCTAATGGCGGGCAGCGACGTCGATTTTTACCTGGGCACCCCCATGCGCCTGAGGGTTTTTATGGGCACAAACAGCTCTCAAGGATTCCCCTCCCGGCTATGGATCGCGCTATCCAGCTGGGCAGCAGGCATTCGCTACGAACAAATCACCAACCGCGCCGAAGCTGAAAAACTATGGTGCAGCCAGGAAGCACTTGCGGGAGCAGCCCAACCGGAGGGGCTAGTTAAAGTATTTGCGCGCCTACCTGTAGCAGATACGCAAGCCAAGATCATTGGTCTGCCTGCAGTGGAGCAGGACCCCGCCGTCGTACCCCTATCTGACCACACGCAGGTACGTGAGGAAGCAGGCGGGATGCGCCTGGGCACGGCCACCACCACTACCGGGGACGCCGCTGACGTCTACCTGAACTCAGAAGGCGCCTTGCAGCACCTGCAGGTTGTGGGCGCTTCGGGTGCAGGCAAGTCCACTCTGGCTGCTGCCATGGTGCATTCACTGGTGGCCCAGGGGCGCGGGGGCATTGTGCTAGACCCGCACGGGCAGCTGGTGCGGCGTATCGCGGATGAACTGCCCGCCGAGGCTTTGGAACGCTGTCTGTTTATTGACTACGCGGATCTGAGCCACCCGGTACCTATCAACCTGTTTCACTGCGGCGACTTTGATATGGCATGTAGCAAAGTCATTGAGATCATGTATCTCACTTTTGACCCAACCAGGCAGGGTATTGTGGGCCCGCGTTTTGAGCGGATTATCCACCAGCTAGCCGAGCTTCTAAACCACATCTATGGCCCTGACTTGCCGCTTACCCTTATCCCCGAGCTGCTGCTAGATAAGAAGGCTCTGGAGAATCTGGCCAGGGCCGTCTCAAACATAAGCCCAGAGCTGACGCGCAGCGTTATGACTGAGATTGTCACTAACCGCTCCTCCGACTACGCGGAGCTTATCGCCTGGGCGAGCTCTAAGTTTGAGCGCATGCTAAGCTCGCAGGCTTTGCGCGCCGCCCTGGAAACTGGCGCCGACGCGCTGGATTTAAACGAGGCTATGGCATCCAACAAGATTGTGTTGGTGAACTTGGCCTCACCCAAGATTGGTCGCTTCGCCGCACAAATGCTGGGCATGTTGTGGCTGGCTAAGCTGGCCCTGGCAGTACCTAACCGTCAGGATGACTACCTGCCTTTCCATGTGGTGGTTGATGAAGCCCACCTTTTTCAAGAATCCCTGCTTAGCCAGATGCTGGCGGAGGGACGCAAGTTTGGGATTGCTTTGACGCTGCTGCACCAGCACATGGGGCAGCTGTCTATGAGCTTGCTTGAGGCTTTGCGCGGTAACGCCTCTTCAGTAATTGCGTTCAGGACCTCGGTTCGTGACGCCCCGGAGGTTGATGAGCGTTTGGGGGTGTGGCCGGGCGGTTCTTTGAGTCGGCTACCTAACTTGAGTGCTGCGGCAACGCTGGCCACCCACTATGGCCAGACCCAGCCTTTCACCTTGCAGGTTGACCACAATGAGCAGGTACGCGCCGGGGTTATCAACGGCCACCCGGTGGTTCACGCTTTTGACCAGGTCTTGAGCCGCTCACACAGGCAGCTGGTGCAGCCGTTTAACTTTGTTGTCCCCAAGCAGATGAACAATGTTCGCGCCCTAACCGAGCAGCTGCAGGAGATCAACAAGAAGGCAGGTGTACAGGACGACGAGGCTTACACTTCCACCAAGCCTAACCCCACCTTCATGGAAGAGTGGATCGCCAGGCGCAAGAAGCTGACCAACACGGACAGCGAGGACTCTGACTAGGTCCTATTCGCGCAGCTTTCCACCCCGCTGGGGGCTTGGCTATAGCGCCAGGCCCCCAGTTCCACTCAGTTCAACCTATGCAGCCCGGCGCAAGCCGACGCAGCCCGGTCCAGCCCAGCACAACCTGGTGTAACCCGGCGCGGTCTGGTCCAGCCCGGCGCAATGACCCCGGCAGCACCTTGCCTGCATGTAAATGCAATAAGGCCTTGCATATAACTTATGTTTGGCATTAAGTTGCTTTTCGTAAGTGGTGCGCAACACTGCCACCACCCCTGAGTACGCAGCTCACGGGTGGTGTTTGCGCGCCTACATCCTCGACACGGAAAAGCGCTCGGTAGCTGGTGAACGCTGCGCCGTTCATTGACAGCGTTTGTCTTTAAGTTGCTGTAGCTATTTTTGAAGCGCTTTTTAACTGGTGATAAGGCATGGAAGAACAAAAAAACTGCGCTTGGCCCTGGTTGGTGCGCTGGTAGTTATTTTAGTGTTGGTTGGAGCTTTAGTTTGGGCTTTAACCGACGACGACGCCGTTAAGGCTGCTTCTGGGGCTGCAACTCCCGGCACTAGTGGTTCTAGCCAGGCGGGACCTAACCAGACAGGGTCTAACCAAGCAGGATCTAACCAGGCGGGGCGCAGCGATGCTAGTTCTGGAAGTACTTCTTCAACTGCAGGCAGTCAGGCCTCAGGCAACAACGGGAAAGTAAACACCTGGGGTTCAGTCTGTGGCCTGGCCGGCTCTGAACTTAAGCCTACGAGTCAGGTAAACATGCCAGCCATGCGCAGCAGCCTGTTTGTTGATAGCACTTATTACTACTACAACAACCTGACCGGCCCAGGTAAGCGGGCTGATGGTGATTTGCCCACCTGCTATGCCCATAGTAGTGAAGGCGCTATCCTAGCGGCCACTAATTTTCAGGCATTGGCAGGTGGTGGTCGTAGATTAATTGATTTAGTTAAAGCAACTACCTATGAAGATGATGATCAAAAACGCCTGCTAGCCAAGGGTAAAGATTCGTCTGAAAATCCCACAACTGTACAAACTGTTGGCTACAGTATTCAGGTGATTGATGAAAATAATGTTGTTGTGCGTTTAGCTATACGTATCCCTAAGTACCCATATATCTTGAGTCAAAGTACCTTTACTCTAATTTGGGATAAGGGTGATTGGAAAATTAAGATTGGCCCAAAGGGGCCACTAGATATAACGGTAATTAGTTCTGTAGAAAATGCCGGTATGGTGCCCTGGGCAAACTAATACCAGCCTGCTTAGCACAAACGATCATCAGCAGGATTGCCTCTAAACATGGTGGGGGACTCTCTTTAGAAAGTCCCCCACCACCATTTCCCCGCCGTAATACCTTTACGGTTGACATATTTACGAGATTCATGCCCTTCTCGCTAACAAAATATGATCATATTCCTCATAAGTTAACTGCTTACGAGAAACACCCCTACCTATCTCCTCACTAACCTCTCCTTCAGCTGGGCCGGGAGCAATATCCCCTACAAGCGTTGTAGGTATATCAGTCAGACCAAACCTATAGTTGACCGCTAACCTAGTTAGTTCATCTAGGGTCAGGTTACCTTCACTATATTCTTTAATCATGCGGGTAACCGTGCATAGACGCTCGAAACCAAGCTTTTCTAAAGCTTCAGGAACCTGTTCCTCTAGCATTGTCTTTACAAGATCCCAGTCGATCTGGTCTTGCCAGGGACGCCTGTAGTCATAAACATGCATACGAGTTCCAGTCAATTCCCAATTAAAGAAATCTAACAACAACTCTAGTTCTTCATCATCAACTTTACAGTCAGAATATTCACGTAAGATCTGGCGTACCGTGCGCAACCGGTCCACACCAATTTCATCCACAGCCTCAGGCGCTAAACGCTTAATCGCTTCCTCAGCTACCTGCGGATCAATCGTTAAATCCTTAGTCGGATACTGTTCCATTTCAATCTTTTCCCTTCTGATCAAATACTTCTTTATACATAAATAGAATCAGAGCTTATTTAGCCCTTTCAGAGAATAAAATATGATCATATTCCTCATAAGTTAACTGTTTGCGAGAAACTCCCCTACCAACCTCGTCGCCCACTTCCCCCTCAGATGGGCCTGGAGCAACATCACCAACAACTGTTGAGGGGATACTAACTAAACCGAATTTGTAATTTGCTACAAGCCTAGTTAGTTGTTCGAGAGTTAGGTTACCTTCACTATATTCTTTAATCATGCGGGTAACCGTGCGAAGCCTGTCGAAACCAAGCTTTTCTAAAGCTTCAGGAACCTGTTCCTCTAGCATTGCCTTTACAAGATCCCAGTCAATCTGGTCTTGCCAGGGACGCCTGAAATCATAAACATGCAAACGAGTTCCAGTCATTTCCCAATTAAAGAAATCTAACAACAAGTAAAGCTCTTCATCATCAACTTTACAGTCAGAGTATTCACGTAAGATCTGGCGTACCGTGCGCAACCGGTCCACACCAATTTCATCCACAGCCTCAGGCGCTAAACGCTTAATCGCTTCCTCAGCTACCTGCGGATCAATCGTTAGATCCTTAGTCGGATACTGTTCCATTTTGTTCTCCTCTCAAATTCAATGCACCCAAAAGCCAATTAGGGCGCACAAACTCCACCTACTCAGCTAATTAGCGAGCAGGAAACCTAAATAAATCAATGTTTCCACCATTAGGGCAGCGCCAATACAGGCACAGCGTTAATTGCTGCCCTTAAAAGTTTTAGTCGGTTGCAGCGTTATCGACATTGACTCAGCTGCTTGTTGTTAGGGCCTTGAAGTATCAGCCCCTTCAATCACTATGTTAACCCCAATGCGCCTATATGGCCAGCATTTTTAGTTTGAAAAATTTACAAGCATCTAGCCACCAAAATTTATCCACCTCTAGCTACCTGGACAGGGCATAGCAGAGCCGGCAAGGGGGCAGCTTAGCTGGCCCCTTGCCGGGTCCGCCTTGGTTAACAAGGTTTAATTGGTGTTGCCCTGATAGCCGCGCTTAAAGGCCAAGACCCACTCAGGCCAGTCCAAACGCTTGTGTTGCCAGCGCGCGTAGATCTCTCCGACCAACCAACACACGGTGCCAACCAGCCAAATGATCATCAGTTGTGGCCGGGTGTTCCACACCTCCCGGGCAGCGAAAAACAGGAACAGGCTCAAAACCAGCGGCCCGCCCGTGCGCATCCTTGTAAATAACCGTTCCATCATGTTCACCTCTAGACACCTGCTTTGTCTGCGGCTACAGAACACTGGCGCAGCCAAGGCAGTAGGGATGGGTGCATGCACAACCACTATGTAGCCGCGCACACATTCATTAAACACCCAACCAAGTGACGGGCGCCATAGAAATTTAGTCAACATTTAAACGGCGTGTACCCCAAGGCCAAGCCTTGGGGCACACCACCAAACAAAATCACCAACTAACCTCGCCGGCTAGTGCACAAACGTGCACCGCTGCGCAGCGCCCACGAAGCAGCTAAACCTAAACCAGCCAAGCTGCGTCGTCGTAGGCGAAACTAGATACTAAAACGCAACTTACACGCGGGGCTGACGCTGCGCCCACACCACCGGCTCTACGCGGTGACCGGTGTAGAAGGGGGTATCTACGCGCACGTGCAAACGCGCCTCGGTGTAACGCTGGGCGTGCATAACCCCCTCAAGGCGATCAAGGCCGTCAGCCTCAAAAGCCAGCACCCACTCATAGTCGCTCATACCGAAAGCACTCAAAGTCGAGCCCTTAACATCGGGGTACTGAGCAAAACCATTACGGCCGTGATCAGCCATAATGCGTGAACGCTCAGCTGCATCTAGCAGATACCAGTCATAGGAGCGCACGAAGGGGTACACCATGATCCACTCGCGCGGCACCACGCCCCCAAAGCAGGCGGGAATGTGGCGGCGATTGAACTCGGCCGGAGTGTGCAGACCCATGCAGCTCCACACCGGCTCCAGGTAACGCCCCAGCGCACTGGCGCGCAGACGCTGGTAGGCATCCTGTAGCGCCTTGGGGTCGTCGTTAAGCCACCAAATCAGCAGGTCAGCCCCAGCCCTAAAACCGGCCAGGTCATACCAGCCGCGCGTGGAGGCGCCTGAGCCGGCCACATACTGCACCGACTCGTACACCAGGGCCTCACGGACGGCGTCGTCGGCAGGTAGCGGGGTGGCCAGCTTCCAAACCGTGTACAGGGCATAGTGCTGCTTGTTGTTTACCTCGTCGAAGTCCACGGTGGCGACGTCGCGCGGATCGTGGCGGCTGACAGTGTCTGGATGCCCATGCGGGTGAGTTTTAGCCATAGCTTTCTCCTTTGGCTGTGTGGTTACCTTAGGGTCTTTAGGGTCCTGTGCCTGGCCCGGGTGGCAGTTTTTAGGCTCGACGCCGTGGCTCGCCTCAGCCGGGCAAGCGGCGGCCTGGTTACGGTTTTGTGTCTCTGCAGCCAGTTTGGCCAGGTATTTCTTGCCAACCTTGGGGTGTCCCTGCGGCAAGGGCAGCACCTGCCCTTCCTTAACCAGCTTGTGGGCCTGCTTCTTGGTTAGCGGGCGGCCATCCCAATCCTTAGCGTTGGCACTGATTTGCGCTTTACGCTCTTTCTTGGCGGCTTTTTTGGCAGCTTTCTTAGCTTTTTTCTGGCTGCGCTCAAGCTCCTGCTCGGCGCTAAGCTCCTTAGCTTTCCCCATGTTCAACTCCTAAAACTGTTAAATGCGGACGCCGGGGCGAAACGGTCTGGGCCAGGGCGGGCCGGGGTGGCCCCGCTACGACAGCACTGCGGCGGACATACAGTATGGAACGGGCCAGTGCCGGTGGTGTTAACAATTTCGTAGCTTTCGCCACGGGCGTGCGCGGCGCGCTCCTCCATAATGTCCACCAGGGAGGACACAAACTCTGGATCTTCGCTGACAGTGTCTGCACGCTCATAGCCCAAGCCCAGTTCGGCGGCAGTTTGGGCTGCTTCCGTATCTAGATCGTAGACCACTTCCATATGGTCAGTGATGAAACCAATGGGAGCCACCACCACTGCCTGAATCTGGTCTCGGTCAAGCTGGGCCAGCACATCGTTAATGTCGCTTTCCAGCCACTTGGCGTGTGGCGGGCCAGAACGCGAGCAGTAAGCCAGATCCGCGTTCACCTGCTTAACCCCCAGCGCCCACTCCAAAGCCGGCTGTAAAGCCTCAATCAAAGCCTGATGCTGGGCTACATAGCTGATCTCGTTAACCAGGCGGGGGAAACGCTCCAACTCCTCAGCACTAGGAGCACTACCGGCCTCCATGGCCAGCGGAATCGAGTGAGTTACATATATCAGCTTAATTTGCTGAGGTTTAAAGCCCTGCTCAGCCAGCTTGGCGTAAGCCACCTGGATTGAACGCAGCTGGGCGTTAAACATGCCGTCAGTGTTGTAGTAGGGACGCACCTTATCCACGGTCAAAACCCCGGGGGCGTAAGTGTCCTCCAGCTCCACTAGGGCGCTAGCAATATCTTCACGGTACTGGCGGCACCCCGAGTAGGAAGCATAAGCGGAGGTGGGCAAAGCCAAGATGCGGCGAGCACCGGCGTCGGCTAACTCCCGCAAGCCCTCACTAACGAAAGGATGCCAGTTGCGGTTACCCCACCCCAAGGCAATGTCACAGCCACGCCGATCCAGTTCGCGGCGCAGGTGGCCCAGCAGGCGACGGTTACATTCATTAATGGGTGAAACCCCGCCAAAAAGCTTATAGTGCTCACTTACCTGCAGCAGGCGTTCATCAGGCACGCCGCGCCCGCGCGTAGCGTTACGCATAAACGGCAGTACGTCCTCGGGCCCATTAGGTCCGCCGTAGGACAGCAGCATGATCGCGTCATAGGGCGCAAGTGAAGACATTTCTCTCCTTATTAGACACTGTCAAAGTGTCGCTTGGGCTAGCATCCATGCCTAACACTAGCTGCAAAGCCTCCAAGTATGCGTCCTGCTGCCCACTTTCGCCCGCTTTGCGGGCCATAACGGTGGGATTATGAATCAAACGTGCCGCCAAATGACGCAGTGCGCGGGCGGCGTCGTCGGCACTAATGCACCCATCTACCGGACGCAAACGGGAAATCTCCTCACCCACCACCTCATCCACATGCTCACGCAGGCGCCGCACTACCGGATCCATAGAGCGCGCCCCCAAGCTGCGCTCAAACTCGCCCACCTCACGGGCCACAATCTCGCGGGCCGCGCGCACCTGCTCACCATGCGCCTGAGGCACTGCGCGCTGCACACTAAGCAGGTCAATGTAGCTGATGCCAGCCAGGTCAGCTACCGCCGCCTCCACGTCACGCTGTAACGCCAAATCCAAGATCACCAGCGGGGTTTTAACCCGCTGCACAATCTCGCGGGTAAGCACCGGGCTACCCAAGCCGCGACAAGTAACCACCAGGTCTGCTGCGTCAAGCGCCTGCGCTAGCCGCGCCTCATCAACCCAGCCGATGCCACGTCCCTGCGCAAACAGCTGGGCGCGCTCGGAGCGCGAATACACCCGCACATTAGTGGCCCCCAGCTCGCGCAGGGCAGTGACCGTGGCACCTGCATAGGCGCCAGTGCCCACCAGCACAACCTGGGCCTCTTTAAGCGGGCGCAGTTTGGCATCTCGCAAAGCCTGGGCGGCCAGGTCTAGCCCCACCGCCACCACTGAGCGGCCCGAAGAAGCCAAGCCGGTTTGCGTGGCCACCAGCCGACTGGTGCGTGAGGCGTGCTCCAAGGCGCGCCCCAAATCGCAGCTGAGGGTATCTTCCTCCCAGGCTGCATGGAAGGCGCGGCGCAGCTGGCCGGCAATTTCACGCTCCCCCACCACCATGGATTCCAGCCCGGCGGCGGTGGCAAATAGGTCTAGGTGGGCTTTATGCCCGGCCAGGTGGCGCAAATGCACCTGCTCAAGGGACAGTTCGACGCAGTGAGCCAGCACCGCGCGCACGTCGTCGGCAACAGCAGGGGAGACGCCAGAGCCAGAGACGGCGGAACCGGGGCAAGCTGAGCCAGCGCGGGCGGCGTCGGAGCCAGACTGACCAGAGCTAGCCAGCCTGCTTGGGGCGTCAACCAGGATTGCCAGGCGGTTGCAGGTACGCACCACCACGGCGCCGCGCAGGTAGGGCAGCGCGCGCATGAGTTTGGGGCCCAGGTTGTCTACCCGACTGAGTCGGGCAACCTCATCCAGGCTTTGATAACGATGATCGGCGGAGAGTAGATGAATAGTCACAGCGAGTGCTATTCAAGCACCTATCGGCCCGCCACACACAGTTATCTCGCGATTTGCGCAAAACTATTTTTATGCCACCACGACAGTTAACTCTAGAGCTCCAGTTTTCCCTGCAACCGCAAGGTTTTTTAAGTGTCGAAGTGTCATTTTAAATAAATAAAGACGCGGCGTCATAAAAGCGGTTAGGTAAGCATAACTGCCACTAATGCGGTATTTGAAAACGTGAATATTATTTAAATTATCTATGGCTAGAATTAATAAACGATGAATGCTTTGCCGCCACCCCACTCGCCCCAGCCCGCCCTCTTGGCTGCACTTAATGGGCAACGCCCCGCCCGCACCCCGGTGTGGTTTATGCGCCAGGCCGGGCGCTCTCTGCCTGAGTATCGCCAGCTGCGCGCCCAGGTGAATCTACCCATGCTTGAGGCTTGCCTAAATCCGCAGGTGGTTGCCCAGGCAACGCTCCAGCCGGTACGCCGCCACGGGGTGGATGCAGCCATTTTCTTCTCAGACATCATGGTGCCGTTGCGCCTGGCCGGGGTGGATGTGGAGATTAAACCGCAGGTGGGGCCGGTTTTGTCGACTCCAATCCGCACGCGCGACGACGTTGAGCGCCTACTGGGGTGCGGTTTTGGCCAGGGCACTTGGGCCAGTCACGACGGCGCCACTCACCAGGGCGCTGAGGGCGTGGCCGCCCTGCGTGAGGCTATTGCCCTGATTTTGACCGAGCTAGGCACACCCGCGCAGGCACCGAAACCAGGGGCGCCGCAGCAAGGGGCGCCACAGCCGCTAGCCGGGGCGCAACCAACAGACCCAGCACAGGCCGAACCGGCAGCCGCAGCGCAACCGGCAGTGGCGGCGTCGGCAACCATGCCCGCAGCGCAAGCGACACCTGCAACCCAGCCGACACCCGAGGCACAACCGGCGAGCCCGGCCCAGGTGCAAGCAGCGACCTGGACTCCACTGATTGGCTTTGGAGGCGCGCCTTTCACCCTGGCCGCTTATCTGGTTGAGGGTAAGCCCAGCCGCGATCACCTAGCCGCACGCTCCCTAATGCACGCCGACCCACCCACTTGGGACCTGCTAATGCGCTGGTGCGCGCAGGTCACGGGCGATTTCATAGCATTACAAATTAGCTGTGGCGCCTCGGCGGCACAGCTGTTTGACTCCTGGGCCGGTTCACTTAGCCCCACCGACTACCGCGAGCGCGTGGCCCCATACTCGGCGCTAGCTATTGCGCGGGCGCGCGAGGCGATCAGCCCAACCACTGGCAAGGCGGCGCCACTGATTCACTTTGCTACTGGTAGCGCGCGCCTGTTGCCGCAGATGCTGGCGGCGGGGGCGCAGGCTGTGGGGGTTGATGACCGCACTGAGTTGGATTGGGCCATTGGCCAGCTTGGGGGCAGCTGCCCGGTGCAGGGCAATTTGAACCCGGCTTTGCTCACAGCGCCATGGCCGGTGATTGAGCAGGCCATTGTTGAGTGTTTACGCGCGGGGCGCCAGGCGCCGGGGCATGTGTTTAACCTGGGCCACGGGGTGCCGCCAACTACTGACCCAGCCGTGTTAACGCGAATCGTCGAATTTGTTCATAAGGAAAGCTTATGAATCTGGATACTAGAAACAGTCCCGCCCCGGTCGCTTCTCGCCCAAACCCGCTTAGTGACCTGCCCGATGAGGTAGATGCCCTAGTGATTGGCGGAGGGATCGCCGGCCTGTCTGCCGCCTGGCAGCTAACCCAGGATGGGCTCAAACCGCTGCTGGTGGAGGCGCGCGGCTATCTGGGCGGACTGATTGCCCCCGGTTACATTGGCCCGGTTCAGGTGGATTTGGGCGCTGAGACTTTCGTTCCGCGCGGGGTGGAAACCGCCCAGATGGTGGCCGCTTTGGGGCTGGAGGCACTGGCCCCTAGCGGCGACGGCGCACGCCTGTTTTTACCCCCCAACCGCGCCAATGGTGAAAGTCGCTGGCATCTGTGGCGGTTCTTGCGTGACGCCTACCTGGGTATTCCTGCTGATCCGGGCGCGGACGACGTCGTCGCCATTTTGGGCGCTAAGGCTGCGCAACGTGCCGCCCAAGACCGCCACCTGGGCAGCGAGGTGGGCCAGGGCGCTGAGGGCGAGACTTTGGCGGGGTTTGTGGCCGCGCGCATGGGGCAGGCGGTGGTTGATCGTCTGGTGCGCCCGATAGTTGCCGGCATTTACACGTGCGATCCGGCCGATCTGGCCACTGACACGGTTACGCCGGGGCTGCGTCAGGCTACTCGTGAGCATGGCTGCCTGGCTGATGCGGTGGTTTTCCTGTTGGCACGCTCACGTAAAGCTACTGGTGGGCGCAGTGTTGATAAGTGCGTTCGCGGTGGCATGTTCCAGCTGACTGCGGCTTTGAGTCAGGCCATCACGACGGCGGGAGGCACTGTGCTCACTCGCGTTGGGGCCCAGCAGCTCATTGCTCCCGACACTAGCGGCGGCGCTAGCACTGTAAGCGGCGCCAACGCTAGTGACAGCTACGACTACTGGCAGGTGGTACTGGCTCCCACCAAGCCAGGCCCAACCCCTTCAAGCGAGCCGGTCCCTGCCGCCGCGCCGCGTACTTTACGCACTAAGCGCCTGGTGGTGGCTTGTTCGGCGCGCCCAGCCTTGCGGCTTCTGACCAGCGCAAACTTGGCGACTCTTGACACTGACATCACTATTCCGGTGGGCGCGCCTATTGCGCGCTACTCACTGCTGGTTGATAGCCCTGAGCTGGACGCCGCCCCGGTGGGTCAGGGCCTGCTGGTGGCCCCGGCGTCGCCCGCAAGCTGCGCCGACACCCAAACCGAGCCGGACCAGTCCACCCCCGACACCCGGCCCGGCGCCGTCGAGAGCCCCGTGGGAGCCAAGGCCCTGTCGCATTTAAACGTTAAATGGCCCTGGATCGCCCAGGCTTTGGCGCCGCACCAGCATTTATTGCGCCTGTCGTATGGGCGTTTGGGGCAAAGTGAGCCGCAGGTGAGCCTGGAGCAAGCCCTAGCTGACGTGCGGGTTTTGACGGGCGTAACTATCCACCCCGAGCAGGTAAGCGAGCACAAGCTGGTGCGTTGGAATGGCACTTTGCCGCCACTGCCACCCAGCTACCGCGCGCGCATTGCAGCTTTTATGAGCCAGGTTGAAAACATTGAGGGTTTGGCGGTTACTGGCGCCTGGGTTGGTGGCACGGGCGTAAATGCGGTGGTAGCTCACGCGCGCACGAACGCCAGGCGCCTACAGCGCTCATAACGCCACAGTCCGCATAGCACTACAAATATATAGGAACTTCTTATGAGTGAAAAAGTTGTGCGTCTGGGGACGCGCGGGTCGGCTTTGGCTTTAGCCCAGTCGGGCATGGTGGCGCGCATGTTGGAAACTGCCGCCGCTTCTCAGGGGCTGAGTTGGCGCGTGGAGCTGGTTACTGTGCGAACCCAGGGCGACACTTCGCGCGCGGCACTAAGCCAGCTTGGAGGCGTTGGAGTGTTTGCCGCCCAACTGCGCACTCACCTGCTTGAGGGGCAGGTGGATTTGGCGGTGCACTCGTTTAAGGATCTACCCACCGCCCCGGTTGCAGGGCTGCGCATTGCTGCCACCCCACGCCGCGCCGATCCACGTGACGCCCTGGTGGCCTCGAACGGTATGAGCCTGGCACAGCTGCCTAGTGGGGCGAGTGTAGGTACCGGCTCACCTCGGCGCGTGGCCCAGCTAAAGGCTCTGCGCCCCGACATTAAGACCGTGGATTTGCGGGGTAACGTGCCTACGCGGCTGGGGCGCGTGCGCGGGGTTCAGGTTGCCGCCGACGCTGGCACATCCCCCCAGGCTCTTGGCACCGGCGCTGATTTGGATGCAGTGGTGCTGGCTTGCGCTGGATTGGAGCGGCTGGGTTTGGCTGAGCACATAAGCGAGGCTTTCAACCCCGAGAAGATGCTGCCGGCGCCGTCGCAGGGTGTGCTGGCTATTGAGACCGCCCAGGAGCTTGACCCCCAGTTGGAGGCGGTGATCGCCCAGGTGAACGATCCGGCTTCACACCTGGCTGCGGTGGCTGAGCGCACGGTGATGTCTACTTTGCAAGCTGGGTGCGCAGCCCCCGTGGGCACTTACGCCTACCTGGTGCATGCCGGCTTTGATTATGAGCTGCACTTAGAGGCCGGGGTATTTGCTCTCGACGGCGCCGCTAGCGTGCGTAGTCGCCAGGCCGTGACGCTTGGGGGCGTGGACCTAACCAAGGCTTGCCACCTACAAAAAGCTGTGGAGTTGGGTCAGCGCGCCGCCCAGGATTTGTTGGCGCAAGGTGCCGGGCAGGTAGCGGATTTGCAGGCTGTTAAGGAGCGTGGCTAAGGGCGCGCCAGGGCAACAACTAAGCGCGCAGCAAGGTGACAACTAAGGTTTTACGATCGGATTTAGAGGTAGATGGTTATGGTTGTTTCACGTGAAACACTCGCTGGTTTACGGGTGGCTTTGCCGCGCCTAAAGTCCGACGACGCCATTGCGGCAGCCCTTAAAACTGCCGGCGCCCGGGTGGATACTTTCGCGCTAACCCAAACTATTCCCATTGAATCTGAGCAGTTAGAACAGATGCGCCAAAGGCTTGCATCTGGCTATTACGCCTGGGTGGTGCTGTCTTCTTGGCGAGCTGCACAGGCTGTACTGCCGCAGTTAAATTCGCTTGCGCTAGCAGCCGCCTCAGCCCCCACACTCAACTCACCCACCTCAGCCCCCACGCCACACTCACCCACCCTAGCATTGAGCTCATTTGCACTAGCCTCGGAAGCTGCGACTCGCGAGAGTTCCACTAAACAGAGCCTTGGCCGCGCCAGCCAACCAGATTCCATTCAACAAGCAGATTCCATTCAAGGCGCCACACGCTTGGCGGCGGTTGGCCAGTCCACTGCCGACTGGGTGAACACCCACTGCGCACTTAAGCCCACCCTGGTGGGTGCGGGTAGCGCCGCCAAGCTACTGGAAGTTTTCCCGACGCCGCCCGCCGGCCCGGCCACGCCGCAGCAACCCACTGCAACCGCGCCCGCTACCCCGGCTGCCACGCCTGCAGCCCCGACCAACGCATTAGCGACGTCCGCTGCCACCACGGCAGCAGCCTCCACAGCAGCTACACCCACCATCTGCCTGCCTCAGTCGCAGCTAGCCGCCCCCAGGCTAGCCCAGGGACTTAGCCGGCTTGGCTGGCAGGTAGATGCCGTCGCCACCTACACCACCACACCCCTCCCCCAGCTGCCAGCCCACCTCAAAACCCAGTGGCAAGCCGGGGGGTGGGACGCCGTCGTCGTCACTGCAGGCTCTAGCGCCCAAGCCCTGCTGCAACTGCTGGGCCCTCCACCTGAGAAAACCGCAGTGGTCAGCATCGGCCAGTCCACCACCGCGCGCTGCCGCGAACTGGGCCTGCGCGTGGACGCCACCGCCGCCACGCCGCGAGCCGAACACATCACCCAAGCCATAATTAACCTATTTAAAGCAAAGGATTTTTCATGACCACCATCCCCCAAAGCGCCCTGGACCTGCTAGCCAGCCACGGTGTCGCGCCCTCCCCCATTCCCACGCTACGCCCGCGCCGCCTGCGCTCCACCCCGGCCATGCGCGCCCTGGTCAGCCAGCACCGCATTGACCCGGCCAAACTGATCCTACCGGTGTTCGTGCGCGAGGATATTAGCGAGCCGCAAGCCATTAGCGCCATGCCCGGCGTCTACCAGCACACCCTGGATTCACTGCGGCGTGAGGCGGTGGCCTGCGCTGAAGCTGGCGTGGGCTCAATTGACCTATTCGGGGTGCCCGCAGTGCGTGACGAGGTGGGTAGCCAAGCCTGGGCCAGTGAAGGCATTTTGAATCAGGGCATCACCGCCGTGCGTGAAGAGGTAGGCGACGCCGTAGTGGTTTGCGCCGATACCTGCCTAGATGAGTTCACCAGCCACGGCCACTGCGGACTGCTAGACGAGCACGGCGGCGTCGACAATGACGCAACCTTGCCGCTCTACCAGGCCATGGCCGTCAGCCAGGCCGAAGCCGGCGCCCACATGGTCTCCCCCTCAGGCATGATGGATGGGCAGGTAGCCGCCATTCGCCAGGCCCTAGACGCCTCCGGTCACGCCGACGTAGCAATCCTGGCCTACTCGGCCAAATACGCCTCCGCCTACTTTGGGCCCTTCCGTGAAGCCGTGGGCTCCACCCTCAAGGGCGACCGCCGCACCTACCAGCAAGACCCAGCCAACCGTCGCGAAGGCCTGTATGAGGCACTGCTCGACGCCGCCGAGGGGGCTGACATGGTGATGGTTAAGCCCGCCGGCCCCTACCTGGATGTGCTTAGCGATGTGGCCGCAGCCAGCGACATTCCGGTGGCGGCCTACCAGGTCTCCGGGGAATTCGCCATGGTTGAGGCGGCCGCAGCCAACGGCTGGATTGACCGCGAGCGCGTGATCCTTGAAAGCGTGCTAGGCATTTTCCGTGCCGGCGCCGACACGGTACTTACCTACTGGGCCCGCGAAATCGCCCAGATGCTGCGATAGGACTTAATTATGAATCTAAATGAACACTTATTTACCCAGGCCAAGGGGATTATTCCGGGTGGTGTTGACTCTCCCGTACGCGCCTTTGGGAGCGTGGGCGGCACCCCGCGTTTCATCAGCGCCGCTAAAGGGGCCTACGTTACCGACGCCGACGGGCGCGACTATGTGGACCTGGTGGGCTCCTGGGGCCCGGCCCTGCTAGGCCACGCCCACCCGCAAGTGGTGGCCGCCGTACAGGAGGCCGCCGCGCGCGGGCTATCCTTTGGCGCCCCCACCCAGAGCGAAACCCTGCTGGCCCAAAAGGTGCGCGAACGCGTGCCGTTTGTGGAGCGGGTACGTTTTGTTTCCACCGGCACCGAAGCCACCATGACCGCGATCCGCCTAGCGCGCGGTGCCACCGGGCGCGAGCTGATCATTAAATTTGCCGGCAACTACCACGGTCACAGCGACGGTCTACTGGCTGCGGCCGGCTCTGGCGTGGCCACGGGCGGCCTGCCTGGCAGTGCGGGCGTGCCCGCAGCGATTACCGCCTGCACCATCGTGTTGCCCTACAACGACTTTGAGGCGCTAGAAGCCTGCTTCGCCGAACGCGGTCAGGAAATCGCGGGCGTTATTTTTGAAGGCGCCCCCGCCAACATGGGCAGCGTGCCCCCACTGGCCGGCTGGAATGAGCGCATCCGTTCCCTATGCACCCGCTACGGTGCGGTAATGATTTTGGATGAGGTACTCACAGGTTTTAGGGTCAGCTCTGCCGGCTGGTGGGGTTTGGAGGCTGTGGCCGGCTGGCAAGAGCACGACGGCGCCACCCCCGCCACCGCGCTAAGTGCTGAGCTAACCGCCCCTGCGGCCCTGGCGCAGCTAGGCGCAGCAGAAAGCGCCGGATCAGCCGCCACTAAAGCAGCTAGCACCAACGCCGTCGCCACACCTGAGCCCAACGGCACTGAAGCCAGCGCCGTCGCCACCCCCAAATGGGTGCCTGACCTGGTGACTTTCGGCAAGGTCGTGGGCGGAGGGATGCCGCTAGCAGCCGTGGCCGGGCGCGCCGACATCATGGACCTACTGGCGCCGCTGGGGCCGGTGTACCAGGCGGGCACACTCTCAGGTAACCCGCTAGCCACCGCCGCCGGACTGGCCACACTAGAGCTGGCCGACGTCGACGTTTACAACACCGTCAACGCCAACGCCCAGGCTGTGGGTGAGATTGTGGGCCAGGCACTAACCCAGGCCGGAGTGGCGCACCGCGTGCAACGTACCGGCTCACTGATGTCCATCATGTTTGGCCCTCAAGCGGCCAGCAACGGTGTCTACAACTACGACCAGGCGCGCCAGCAGGAAACCTGGCGTTACGCACCCTTCTTCCACACTTTCCTGGAGGCAGGGGTGGCGCTGCCGCCGTCGATCTTTGAAGTGTGGTTCCTATCCGCAGCTCACGGCGAGGCAGAGCTGGAAAAGATCGCTAGTGCTGCCCCGCGCGCTGCCGCAGCAGCCGCTGCAGCCCCAACACCAGGCCAGTAACCAGCGCGCCAAGCACCAAGCCGAACACACCCGAGCAAGCCGTCTCCACGCACCACTTGACCACGCCGCTTAGCGAGTCGCCCAGACCCTGGGCGGCGTGGGTGGCTGCATGGGCGGCGTGTTCCACCAGGTGATGCAGGGCGCCCACACCCAGGTTGTTGAGGGCCTCAATCACGATGTGTCCACCCACCCAGAGCATAGCCACGGTGCCAACCACCTCGATCACGCGGAAAACGCGCGGCATGGTTTTGACGATGGCACGACCCAGTTTCTCCTGGCCGCGACGCACCAGGGCCAAGCCCAGGTCATCCATTTTCACCAGCAGCGCCACCAGGCCGTAGACAAAGAACGTCATGATGAAGCCCACCACCACCATGATGGCGACTTTGCGTAGGTTGTCATTGGTGTGCAGGCCCGCCAAAGATACCAGCATGATCTCAGTGGAAAGAATCAGGTCTGTGCGCACCGCCGAGCTGACAATGGCTTTTTCCACGGCGGCCGGATCTGCGGACTTGTCACTGGCACCGTGGGAGTCCTCATGTTCCTTGATGACCCCCCAGGCACTAAGCACTTTCTCTGCGCCCTCAAAACACAGGTAAGTGCCTCCCACCAGCAGCAAAATAGGCAGCGACCAGGGTGCCAGCCAGGTCAGCAATAAGGCCACCGGCAAAATAATGCCCAGCTTGTTGATCAGTGAGCCGCGCGCGATGCGTTTAATAACCGGCAGTTCGCGTTCAGGCTTGATGCCCTGCACGTATTGGGGAGTCACGGCGGTGTCGTCAATAACCACCCCGATTGCCTTGCTAGATGCTTTGGTTGCGGCTCCCGCCACGTCATCAACCGAGGCGGCGGCGGCTTTGGCCAGGGCGGCAATGTCGTCAAGAAGGGCGACTAGACCGATACTCAAGTGACTCCTAAAACTGGTGCTGCATTCAGTGTTAGTTAATATCCAAACTGATTTTGTCTCTCATGACAAGCACAGGCAGGCATGCAGACAAATACAGGCAATGCAGACAAATACAGGCAAAATCATCCCTTCCCTATGATTTTTCCATGGGGTTTTATAGGGAACGGACGAAATCTGCGTATCTGTAAACCATATCTGCGCGTCTAGCCATGTATGCCTGGAAACTACGTGTACTTGGTTGACCAGAGACATGGTCAGACAAAGGGGGCCTCTGGCCGGTCACAGGGTTAGCAAAATGGGCACACGCCTGCAGAGTTCGGCGTCGGAGAACTATGCGGCCAGTGAGATCACAACCAGCCAGGCCGGCGTCAACCAGCCAGGCCGGCGGCATCGGTACCGTCGGCGTCGACGTTAGAGGACCTATGAGGTTGAGCCAAAAACCAGGCTACTCAGGTGGACATGCAACATACATGCCTTGAGCCGCATAGGTATACACAATGTGAGCATGCGCCGCGTAAGTGCCATGCAAATACTGACATTTCGTCCGTTCCCTATAAAACCCCATGAATTTTTTATAGGGAAGGGACGATTTTGCCTGTATTTGTACTGCCTGTATTTGCATGCATTTTCTGCCTGCAGACATATTTTACCTGCAGACATATTTTGCCTGCACTTGCATATTAGCCCAGGACTTTGGTGGACTCCACTGCTTCACTGTTGGCCTGGTTGCGCCGCGCCAAAATTGGCCGCAACACCAAACCAATTATTAATGCCGGAATTATAAATAACAGCAAATGCCCAATATGCCCCAAATATTCATTGCCACTATACCCAGCCACTCCGCAGCGCAGCGCATCAATTACCGGCTTTGCAGGTAAATATGGGCTTAGTTCAGATAGGAATCCTGGCAAAATAGCCAGCGGGAAAGACCCACCCGCACCGGAAACCTGCATCACTAAAAACAGAATACTAATCGCTTTGCCAACGTTTCCAAACGCGGCTACAAACGAATAATTAATCAGTGAAAACACTATTGCCGTAAGCCATGCGGTTATCATAAATAGCCATGGATGCACCGCTTGCACATCCAAAAACAGCAATAAACCGCCAGCCACTAAAGTCGCTTGCGCCAAACCAATTGTGGCAAAAATACCCCAACGTCCAAAAAATACTTGCGAAGGCCGTAATTTAGACACATTAGAAACCGGCTGTGCGCGCACCACCACACCAATTAGCATGGTGCCCATCCACATCGCCACGGTTGCGTAAAGTGGCGCCATGGAGGAACCAAAATTTTCCACCGCGTAAATCGGGTGGCGCTCCACCACGGCCGGCGTGGTCAGGGCTTGGGCCAGGCGTTGAGGGTCGTCGCCAATAATTTTTTGCACCTGCGCCAAGTCGCCACTATCAATCGCCCCGCGCAGCTTTTCAGACAGTGTCTTCATCTGAGCCCCGGCAGCGCTGAGATCTTTAGCGGCGCCGTCGAGGTTAGTTTTCATTTGCGTCAGCTTTGCCTGTAGCGAGCCCGCCCCACTGCCTCCCAGTGAGGTGGAAACCGACTCGCGCACCTGCCCCAAACCGTCGGAGACCTGCGCCAAATCTGCGGCCAGCTGGTTAGCCTGGGGAGCGATATTGGTGTCAACCGTGGTTTTGAGGCCGCTTAGCTCGGTTTTGGCCTGGTCAATCAGGTTTTTCGCCTCGGTAATAGAGGCCTGCGAGTCACCGGATTTATTGGAAATCTGCGTGGCCGCCGACTGCAGCGACGTAGCCGCACTGTTGAGCCTGCTAATAATCCCGTCGAGGCTGGTCAGCACCCCTTGTGCGCGGGTGGGGTCAGGTAGCTGGGTGATCAGCGTGGCCAGATTATCGCGCACCTTCTGGTAGTTGGCGGCTTGTGCCTGCAACCCGCTAGCCTGCTGGTTTAGGCTGGTCACGACGGCGGAGACGGACTGCCCGGAGGAGGCGCTCACCTGGTCTGCGGCGGCGCTGACTGAACTTAGCGCCGTGGTGGAGGCGTTGAAGGCCCCCTGTAAAGCTTGGTTTGCATTGGCGACGGCGGTCTTGATGTTCCCGGTTTCGGTTGCCACCTGCCCTAGCTGGGTGCGTAGCTGCTGGGCGTCTTTGCTGCCTTGCCCCACCAAACCAACAGAACTGGTTACCAGCCCGTTAGCGCCGTCGACCAAGCCGCCATAGGAAGTGAGCAGGTTAGCGGCACTATCAAAGCGGGTAGACAGTGTCTCCACACGCCCCACCACAGTATTTAGAGCGTTAGTAGCCTCTGGGGTTGATAGCTGGGTAGACACCGTCTGGGCTAGGTTCAGCACCACCTCCCCCACAGTTTTGGTGAACACCGTGTTCACCTGAGTGGAAACCGCCTGCGCCCCGGCCCCGGCGATCTTGGGGGCAATACCGTTGCGTTTTTCGTTGATGTAGTAGTTCAGCTGTGTACTTTGGGCGCTGGAGGAGAAGAAACTGAGCATATTTTTGCTAAAGCCCTCGGGAATCACGATGGCCGCATAGTACTTACCCGATTTGGTGCCCTCCAGCGCCTGCGCGGGCGTGGTCACCTCCCAATTGAGCTGTTTGTTGGCACGCAGCGCGGAGACTACCTGCTCGCCCGCATTAACTTTCATGGGAACCAGGTCGCTTTTGTAGCCAGTATCAGCATTGGCGACGGCGACTGTCAGGTTGCGCGTGTTGCCGAAAGGGTTCCAGGAGGCAGCCACATTAAACCAGGCAAACACCGCCGGAATTACCACTAGCCCGAGGATAATCACCAGGCTGATCACGTTGATGCGGGCGCGACGTAGATCGTCGCGATATAGCTGCCAAGCCCCCGCAAGTGGCTTGACCTGGGCTTTTCGGCTGGTCCGGGTTTGGGTGGCCGTGCGGGTTGGGACGTCAGCCCCGGTTTGGGTGGCCGTGCGGGTTGGGACGGCGGCGCGAGCCTGAGTCCCACCATCATGCTTGACACTGTCAGGCGCCTTAGCTCCAGAGCGCTGGGCCGACGCCGCACTGCGCTTTTCGTCTGCGTGCTTCATCGACCGTCTCCTTCGTCTACAACCGGAATTTGTGCGGTTTCAGCCTGGCTGCGCCCTAGCGCATCGTCAGGCACCTGCCGACCGCTTTCGCCAGCCTTTGCTGAGCCGGCTTGGCTACGCCCCGCCGCCGCCGCAGCGTCGGCACTAATTTCAACCAACGCCAGCGGCGAGCGAGAGCGCCCCTGACGGCGTCGCCCCATATGCCCATGCAGCATGGTCTTAATCTCGCCGTCACTCATTTCCAGCAAAGCCGCCTGGCGCTCCAGACGGTCGCGGCGATACTCCATATAAACCAGGAAGCCGATCATGGCCACCAGCCACGCCATCCACACCGCCACGTAAGTGATTTTCTGGTTGGTGGTGCTAAAACTGCTAGTCAGGGCGGTAACCGCCGGCACCACCACGCCCAGCACAATCGCCGCTACGCGCATACGCGGATACAGGCGCTCAAAGCGGCGGCGCTGATAGTCGGTTTCCCAGCGGTAATCTTCACGGTCGGCCAGGGCGTGGAGAATCTGAGTGGTGCGCCAACGGCGCGAATCGCGGGTCTCCTCGGCGTTAAACAGGCCGCCCTCAGCAATGGCTGCAGCGGTCAGGCGGTTGATGTTAACCAAGAAGGGCCGTAGCCCAATCCCCACAGCAAAAGACCCAGCCGCCATTAGCGCCAAAACCCCCAGGTCAGCCAAGAAATGGTGGGCGTAGAAGCCACCAATAACCTCACGCACAGCTGCCACCCCATATTTAAAGGGCAGCACCGGGTAAACCCAGCCAAAGAAACTAGGCACCATTTCAATTGGGTATAGACCGGAAGAGCCAGGAATCTGTAAAATTACCATAACAACACAAAGACCCTTACCAATATGCTGGAAGGATGCACTGAGCGCATAGATAATAGACAGATAAGCCCAACCAATAAGGATTGTTGCCAGGTAGAACAGCACCGCACTTTCGTGCTGTACGCCTAGGATCAGGTCGCCGGTGGTGACCACAATGGCTTGCACTGCACTAATTGCGGCCATTAACAGCCAGCGGCCCATATACGCCTGCGTATGCGTGATGGCCCCGATTCCCTCGCTGTCTACGTTCAGCTTGATCAGGACCACCAGCATAAACGCACCCACCCATAAGGTCAGGTTGGTGAACACTGGGGCCATAGCCGAGCCGTAGTTAGCTACCGGGTAAACCTTGTGGGTACTTAGCAGCGTGGGTGAAAGCATGAAGTTAGCAACCTTGTCAGCGCTCACGTCAAGCTTGTCGGTGAGCTGACGCAAAGCTGAGGTGCCGCTGATTGCCCCCAGGTCAGCGCGGGTGGATTCCAGATCGCTTTGCAGCTGCGTCAAAGTGGTGGCGCTTTGATTCAGGGCACTTTGCGTGGCCGCCAAGTTTTTGTCCAGCTGGGTGAGCATGGATTTTAGCTGCGTGATCTGCTGGTTTTGGTTGCTGATAGTAACCGCCAGCGTGCCCGAGAGGCGGTCCATGTTGTACAGCGAGCTACTGACCTGCGGCAACGAAGAGGAAAAAACACTTTCCCGCGCGGAACTAAAGGCAGTTGTGGAGGCGTTAGCCGCAGTGTTTAGCGCACTGGCGGCGTCGCTAAGCGAGGTGGAAGTGGCCGAAATTGAGCTGCCCACTGTGCGCAGATTGCTTAGGCTAGTGGCGGCATTGGTGTTTTGCTGCGTCAAAATTGCCAGCGCATCAGAGCCCCCGGGCACATTCCCCAACCCGGCGTTTTGTAGTTGGGTCAGGATTTGAGCTTGGGTTTGGTTGATTGACTCTAGCTCACTCACGACGCCGTCAACTCGCCCCTGTGCGGATTGCACCGCCCCGTTAAGGTTGGCTGCATTTACTGACAGTTTGCCGGTGGCCTGAACCGTGAGGCTAGCTGATTTATCGAGTATGCCCGGGGCTTTGGAAGAAAAGTCGGTGATGGTTGTGGCCGTGGTGGACAGCAGCGTGCCGGTGTTTGTGGCGATCTGGCTCAGGTTTGTGACCTGGGTTTGCAGCGCGGTCAGTGAGTTTTGGGCGCTGGCAATTTTGGTGCGCGCCTGGTCAATTTGCTGGCTTTGGCTTTGCACTGAAGTTGCGGCGGCAGCTAGTTTTTGGGCGCCCTGGGCCAGGGATTTATCTGTGTTTGCGTTAGCGGTGGCGGTTTGGGCGCGCACGTGCTTAGAAAAGTCTCCCAGCTTGGTGGTTACCACCTTGGATACTTGCGAGACAAAAGCGGAGTTAATTTTTCGATCCAATGTAGTGGCGCCAGCGTTAGTTATTTGCGGGGCCACCGCATTGAGTTTTTGGTTGACGTAATACTCCAGCTTGGGCTGACTGTAATGCTGCGGGTCCATGAAGCTGACCAAGCTGGTAGAGAAGTTAGCGGGGATGATGATAGCCGCATAGGACCTACCGGTTTTTACGTCGTCGATAGCCCCCTGCCGCGTGGTGAAGTACCAGCCCAGGTCGTGATTGTCTTTAATTTGGGCGGCTACTTGAGCGCCGGCGTCGATCTTGCCGGTAGCGGCGGTGGTGGCGCCCTTATCTTCATTAACGACGGCGACGCGCAGGTGGGAGGTGTTGGCGTAGGGGTCCCAGAAGCCGGCGATATTGAACCAGGCATACATTGCGGGTAGGAAACACACGCCCACCACTACGATCACAGCGAAAGGCACGCGCAAAATACGCCCAATATCGCGCCTGAAAATTTTGAAAGCTACCCGCAAACCCACGTCACCTTTCAGTTGGCTATGTATCGGCTGCGCATGTATCTGGGGAAAACTCGCAGCTAACAAGATTTCAAGTCTAATTATCCACGCTCACCAACCACATACACCACTCATAGAGGTCAGCGGTGAAAGTAAGCACCCTTAATGTGACCTATACCCTTATGCGTGTGGCGTAGTTATTAACAAGGATGAAACGCGGAATTAAACTCAATACATGGAAAACAACGCAGCCGCTTTCTCCACTCGCGCGATTCACTTGGGTTTTGAGCCAGATCCGATCACCGGTGACGTGGTTCCCCCTATGCATGTGACCAGCACTCACGTACAAAATGCTCCCGGCGATCTCAAGCAGGGATTTGAGTATGGTCGTTGTGGCAACCCTACCACCAACGCTTTTGCCGGCGCCCTGGCCGCCCTAGAAGGCGCCACCCATGGATTCGCCTTCCCCTCAGGCATGAGCGCCGAGGATACCGTGGTGCGCCTGCTAACCCGCCCCGGCGATCACATCATTCACTCCACCGATGTTTACGGCGGCACTCACAAGCTTTTCAGTGTCATTAAGCCAGCCGAAGGCTTCACCTCAGCGGCTGTGGACCTTACCGATTTAGGTGTGGCCGCGCGCGAAATTCGCGCCCAGCGCCCCCAGCTGGTGTGGGTGGAGACCCCCTCCAACCCCTTCCTAACGGTAACCGACATTACCGCCGTCGCCGAGCTATGTCACGAGGTGGGGGCACTTCTGGTGGTTGACAACACCTTCGCCACCCCGCTGCTGCAGCGCCCGTTGGAGCTGGGCGCTGACGTGGTGGTGCACTCCACCACTAAGTACATTGGTGGGCACTCGGATGTGGTTGGTGGTGCGGTGGTGCTGCGCGACGGCCTGCAGCTGCCTGAGCACGTCACCCCGTTCTTTGATTCTCGCGACGCCGCCGAGGAGCTGACCCGTCTGCAGATGACTTTGGGGGCCATTGAGTCCCCGCGCGACGCTTTCCTAGCCCACCGTGGCCTAAAGACCCTGGCAGTGCGCGTGGAACGCCACTGCACCAACACCCAGGCGGTGGCCGAGTTCTTGCAGGCCCACCCCAAGGTAACTGCCGTCTATTACCCGGGCCTGCCCAGCCACCCGGCGCACGCCCTGGCGCAGCGTCAAAACCCGCTGGGTAGCGGTGGGGTGCTTTCTTTCGAGCTGGCTAATGAGGACGACGCCATCCGCCTAACCGGCCTGACCCGCGTGTTTGCGCTGGCTGCGTCGCTGGGCGCGCCCGAGTCGCTAATCGAGCACCCGGCAATCATGACCCACTCGACCCGCACCGGCGGGGTTGGGGGCGTGCCCGGAACCCTGCTGCGCCTGGCCGTAGGTCTGGAGGACGTAAACGATCTGATCGCCGACCTTGATCAGGCCCTAGCCCAGATCTAAGGCCGCGCTAGCTACCTGACTGACCGAACCAGCCGGGCGCCGTCGTCGGCACTAAAACCAACCCAACCCAAGCTGCCCTGCCAACTGGGTCACACCAGTAGCGGGGCGGCTCACGTGTGTCGAGCCTTACCTAGCCATAGGTCTCTGACATAGGCTGACGCGGTGAGTACCGCATTGACACATCTTCCTGACACAGCGCTAGTTTTTGAAGGCGGCGGTATGCGCGGGGTGTACACCGCCGGACTGGTGGCCACCCTGATCGAGTCGGGCCTAGATTTTCCGCATGTTTCCGGCATTTCCGCAGGTAGCTCACACACCGTTAACTATGTTTCACGTGACGCCACCCGCGCCCACGACTCCTTCGTTGACGTGGCCCTCAGCCCCGAATTTGGCGGCTACAAGCACTGGCTAGCCGGGCGCGGTATCTTCAATGTGGACTATCTCTACCACGACATTGCCGAAGCTGACGGCGATTTCCCCTTCGACTACGACACTTTCATGGCCAACCCAGCGCAGATACGTGTTGGCTCTTTTAACGCCACACGCGGTCAGGCCGTTTGGTTTACCAAAGAAGACATGCATAGCGTCTCTGACGTGGGCTTACTTGCGCGCGCTTCATCCACCTTGCCGGTACTGATGCCGCCGGTAGAGATCGACGGCGACACTTATGTCGACGGCGCACTTGGCCCCAACGGCGGTATTCCACTGGACGCCCCTATGCGCGACGGTTACCGCAAATTCCTGATTGTGCTCACCCGCCCGCGCGACTTCATCAAGCCGGCCACGCGTCTGGGCACCCACGCCAGTATGCGCGCCGCTTTCCCACGTCTACCTTCCATTGCCGACGCTGTCACCGCCCGCAGCGCCCGCTACAACGCCGCCCGCAAAACCGCTTTCAGACTGGAAGCTGAAGGACGCGCCTATGTCTACTGCCCAGAAGTCACCGAAATTTCCAAGCTCGAAATGCGCTATGAAGTGCTCGAAGAGGCCTACCAGGTAGGTTACGCCCAGGCTCAGCGCGAACTGCCGGCAATCAAGGAATTCCTGGGGGTCTGAGCTGGGCGTTCCCCCGGGACGGGGCGACGGCGGCCGCCGGGGGCACGGGGCGACGTCGTCGGGCACACTGAGCGCGTAATTTGCGCCACGCGAGCAATCCAAGACAACTAGAATTTACTAAATTCCTAGTTTTCGAAGGAGACGTCATGGCACACGAGGCGCTCGTGCAGGCTCTACCCAAGGTTGAGCTGCACGTACACATTGAGGGCACGCTAGAGCCGGAGCTGAAATTCAAGTTGGCCCAGCGCAACGGCATCAAGCTACCTTTTAGTAGCGAGCAGGAAGTTAAGGACTCCTACACTTTCGACGATCTAGCTTCCTTCCTAGACGCCTACTACGACGGCATGAACGTGCTGCTCACCAGCGAAGACTTCTATGACCTGGCCATGGCCTACTACCGCAAGGCCGCCAGCCAGGGACTTCGTTACGCAGAAATTTTCTTTGACCCTCAGGCTCACACCTGCCGTGGGCTCAGCTTCCACACTGTGATTTCTGGTCTGCGCCGCGCCCAGCTTGAGGCCGAGCAAACCCTGGGCGTATTTAGCCAGTTCATCATGTGTTTCCTGCGCGACTTCCAGCCCGAATACGCCATGGCTACGCTGCTGGAGTCGCTGCCCTACCAGCAATGGATCGTGGGCGTGGGCCTGGACTCTGACGAAACCGACCACGAGCCGGCCAAGTTTGCCGCAGTCTTTGCCCGCGCTCGCCGCGAGGGATACCAGCTGACCATGCACTGCGACGTCGACATTAAAGACTCTATTGAGCACATCCGCCAGGTCATTGAGGACATTCAGGTGCAGCGAGTGGACCACGGCACCAACGTGGTGGAGAACCCGGCGCTGGTTAAGTACCTGGTGGAGCACCGTATTGGGTTGACCAGCTGCCCGATTTCGAACCTGTGGATTTCTGAGTCTGACAAGGTTGAGTTGGTTAAGCAACTAGTTACCGACGGCGTTCTGGTAACTATCAACTCTGATGACCCGGCCTACTTTGGCGGCTACATCGGCGATAACTTCCAGCGCGTGGCCGATCACGATGGGGTTGACGAGGACTTCCTGCGCACCCTGGTGGCTAACGCGATTGAGATTTCCTGGGCGCCGCTGGCTGTAAAGCAGCGCCTGCGCGAAGAGCTCGCTGCTGTCTGATTACAGCCGCTGGCAGGCAGCCGGAGAATGGCAGGCAGCCAGCAGACAAATACAGGCAAAATCATCCCTTCCCTATAAAAATTCCATGGGGTTTTATAGGGAAGGGATGAAATGTCAGTATTTGCGACGGCGCCCGCATATTAGCGACGGCGCATGCAGGCTAGCCTGACGCGCGCAGGCCGAGGCTGCAACAGACTAGCCCAACACAGACAACTCGGGACTGCATGCAGACTAGGGGGTGCAGGCAGGGCAGCTAGCCGGAGCCAGCAAACAATCCGAGGCCGCAGACAGGCTAGCCCAACGCACGCAGGCCGAGGCTGCCTGCAGGCCCGGAGCCAGCAGATAGCAGTAAATATTAATTATTTACTGGGGTCCCATTTACCTGAAGCGTCGAAATAGTAACGCTTGCCGTCAATAGTTTGGTAACCGGTAAGCATTAGACCCTTATATGCACCAGTCAAATTAGTGGAGCCTTTACCCGGGTCTAGGTAATACCAAGCATTACCGGACTTAAACCAACCAGTGGTTAATACGCCGTCGTCCCCAAAGTGATACCAACCCGGGTAAGCCTTATACCAGCCAGTAACCATTGTGCCACCGGGAGTGAAGTAATAAGATTTCCCGCCAATGGTATTCCAGTTGACATACATATGACCGTCGCCACCGTCTAGGTAAAAGCGCGCCCAGCCCTCAATATGCCAGCCTTTACTTAAACCATTAGTGGTGAAGTGATACCAGTATTTGTTGCCTAATTTATCGGTTTTCTTTGAAGCACCCCAGCCACTGGCAGCCCAACCATTTGCATCAAATAGATATTTAACGCCTTTAATTGTAGCTACACATTTGCTTGGGTAGGAGCCGTCTGAATTGCGGTACCACCAGGAGTCGCCGCCCTGATAAACCCAGTCCCCGCCTTTAACAGTGCAGGTTTTGTCCACCCAACCGTTACTGGAGTCGATAACGCCGGTGCCAGGGGCGCCCATCTTGCCGACGACGCCAGCTTGGGTTAGCTGCGTTACCGACGACGCCGCTACTACCGGGGCCGCCACGGACGACGTCGTCGCCACCGGAGCCGCAACCGCGCCACCCCCAAGGGTCGCTGCAGCCACAGCCGCAGTCAGCAGGAAAGTGTTGGTGCGACGCAAAATTCGCTTGCCGAATCCGCTGTTTTTAAGCACTTTAGACCACCTCGATCTGAGAATTTGACTGGTTCAAAAATATCCAATTCACCTTAAAATTGCCTAGACATTGAGAAAATTTAGGGAGTTTCACACTCAAAGTGGCAGGTGACGCAGACATTTACAGTGTCCAGGGAATGAGCCTACTGTCCCACAGCGCGCCTGGCCACAAGAGTCTACCGAGCCAGATCGTTTGGGCAGGTCAGGCCCGAAGTGCACATCTAGGTTACTGGCTCACTCCGCAAGTCTTTGGCTCGCACCACAAATCCTGATCCACACCGTAGAGCTTCGGTTCACAACCTGTCCCTTGGTTAACAACTCATACACCTGCTCACAGATACTGACATTTCATCCCTTCCCTATAAAACCCCATGGAATTTTTATAGGGAAGGGATGATTTTGCCTGTATTTGTCTGTATTTGTCTGTATTTGTCTGTGCTTGCCTGTATTTGTCTGTATTTATTCTCCGCGCAGTGCCTCTACAGGATCTTCACGCGCAGCCTTGGAAGCCGGCAGCAAACCAGCCAAGAAGGTCAAGCCCATAGAAATGAGCACCAAAATCACTCCGGCAGCAACCGGCAGCGTGGCAATGTCTTGCACCCCAAAGCGGTCTGCCACATAAATATTGGCTGGAATAGTCACCAACACGCTCACGCCCACACCCAGCAAACCTGCCAGAGCCCCCACAATCAGGGTTTCCGCATTAAACACGCGGCGAATATCGGCTTTAGACGCGCCAATTGAACGCAAAATTCCAATCTCTTTACGCCGCTCCAATACGGAAATAAACGTGATAATACCAATCATAATCGACGACACTACCAGCGAAATAGACACAAATGCCACTAGCAATGCGGTCACAATATTAATGATGTTGGTGATTGAACTCATCAGCATCCCCACAAGGTCTGAATAAACAATAACCTTGCCGGTTTGTTTGGCAGCTTTAGCTTCCGCATTGTAGTTGGCAAGAATAGACTTAACCTGGTCTTTATCGGCGAAAGACTTTGGGTAAATATCAATGCGTTCCGGCTGGTCAGCGTGCGCATACCCTAAAGTGAGTAAATTTGCGCGAGCCGTAGTGGCCTTAGGATTAAGTAGCTGAGTCAATAATGCCGCAATTTCTTCCGGCTTCATATTAAACTTAAATGCGTCTTTAAGTTTATTCGCATCTACCCGCATGGCACTGGAAAGGTTGCCCATAATCTGCCCCATGGCGTTTTGCACCTGAGCAGTCAATTGGGTTTGCAAGGTGGTCATCAGCTGGTTAAGTGAGCTTTGCAGCAACTGCCCAACTGCTTTACTTAGCGCAGTACTAACCGTTGAGCTAAGTGCACTAGCCACTTTACTGGAGATCTGAGCGGCCAGGTCAGCAGAAACATTTTCAGCAATTTGTTGCACTGCCGGATCATTACCCAGGGCCTGGGTGAGGTTAGCAGTGAGCTTGGCTCGGTCAATTATGGTGTCGCCGCTAAAGATTGGCGCCAAGAGCTTTTGCACCTGTTCGGTTTGCAGATACTTTGTCACCGCCGCAGCAATCTTGGCAGGGTCGGCTTGGCCTGGCGTGTCCGAGCTGCCACCGTCGTCGCCCCCATGCTGGGCATACCAGGGTATAAAACCACCCACCACCTGGGTGAGGATATTGCTTAACGCCTCGCCACCGCCGGGTTTAATAGCCCCATTAGCTAGCGCGGCTTGCACCACTTTAGCTAGATCGATGTTGGCCAGTTGCGGAAACTGTTTCTGCAAAGCTGAGTAATCAAGCTTAGAGGCATCTAAACCATTTAAATCAATCGCAGGCGTCTGACTTAAATCCAGGCTACTTAAGTCCAGCTGTACATTTCCCACAGCCCCGCTTAAATCCATCCCAGAGAAGTCTAAATTATTCAATCCGGCATTAATAGACGACGGATCAAACTTAAACGCTGCAGTCAATTTATCTTGATCGATAGTGATTAGCGAAGATAAATCGATTTGCGGGTTAGCCTGCTCTTTGGCTTCTTCCTCGAAAGTTTTACCGGTAAATACGTTGCGTTTGGGATCAGCTAGCTGCTGCTTAACAATTGGCGACGCCGCCGCCTTGGCAATTACCTGTTGTGTTAGCGCCCCGGTGTAATAAATACCCGGAGAAAGTACACTCGACTGCCCAAATCCGCCGCCACTAGAAGCTGGTTTAACTATACCTACAACCTTTAGGTCAGTGCCCGCAGCTACGATTTGTTTGAGTACATTCGCATCATTGTCGCGAGCACTCCAAACCTTATATTTAGCATCATATTTGTAAAGATCGGGCACGTTAACTAGCTTGAATTTAGCGCCCAAAATTTGCTGAGGTGCCCATGTAGCAGCAGAGTTTTTTAGTTTTACCCCCTCATTTTGGCGTAGTTTAGCCATGGCATTTTGCAGCTGCCCATAGTCACGCAAACCTAGCGTATATTCAAGCCGCTCAGGCAAGCGCCCATTAGAATCTAGCGCCACCACCAGCTCATTTGCCGCCGTCGGCCAGCGCCCACTAACCACATCATAGCTATTTTCATACAGTGAACGATCATTAGCTAACTGTTTGAAAATATTTGTGGAAGTCATAGATTGGAAAGCTCCAAAATTAGTGGAGCCTTCAGTGAAGGTCACATCCGGATTTACCTGCACCGGACCTTTAGAGCTTTTTGGTAAATAGATGCGCGGGTTAATACCGTAATTATATTCAATGGTGCGCACATACTTATTTATGTTGCCACCATTTCCTTTTAAATAGCTTTGTAGCGAAGTTAAATCATTGGTTTTCATTGACGCAGTCACATTAGATAACTGCGAGGCGGTATGAATTTTTCCGTCATTTGGCGCCGCTTCACCTGACGCCGATGAAGATAATACGCCAGTTAAATCCATTCCCACCCGCTCAATAGTGAGCGGATAAGAGGCCATAGCGCGTTCCTGGGTGGTAATAATGTAATTATTCGCCCCGCTTGCCAATGCCAGCACCAGCGCAATACCAATAATGCCAATCGACCCCGCAAACGAGGTCATGGCTGTGCGCCCCTTTTTGGTCATCAGGTTGGTAAAACTGAGCCCCAGCGCAGTCAGCGGCCCCATGGAGACTCGTCGCGGCCTGCGCCCAGGACGGCTGGCATCCGCGCGGTTTTTGTTGCGTCCCCACCGTTTTGCGCCCGCACCTGTCCTGCGCCTACTCGTTCTGTGCTGGTTTTCCTTACGCCCGACGACGGCGCCAGCCCCCTCGGCCAAGCCGCCAGCGTCCTCAGCATCTCCCTCGTCACCCTCAGACGCGTCGTCACCCTCAACACCACTACCATCAACCTGCTCACCAGTGCTTATGGTGGGCAGCTGCACAGTGTCATCATTCAGGGCCGCAGCTTCATGCTCAGCCCCG